>Ga0302313_10000136_pt1 | contig 67246 bp, 48 predicted proteins | sample III_Palsa_N2_2_FD_200454 | JGI IMG/M metagenome (GOLD analysis project Ga0302313, IMG submission 200454) | Peat permafrost microbial communities from Stordalen Mire near Abisko, Sweden - III_Palsa_N2_2 | ecosystem: Environmental > Terrestrial > Soil > Palsa > Peat permafrost | place: Sweden...
CGGCAACATCTATATTGCCGACACACTGAACTATCGCGTCCGGTATGTGAATGAAGGTTTTGTGGCTGGCCAAATCTCTACGTTGGCTGGGAACGGAACCAAGGGAAGCACCGGAGACGGCGGTTCGGGGACCAGCGCAGAGATCAACCCCTTATTCATCGAGATGGACGAGGCCAGTGACATCTTCATCTCTGATGGAACGAAGCTGCGCGTGATCGGTGGCGACTCAGGGAATATCAACACCTTCGCGGGCGGCGGAACGGGCGGACTGGGTGGTCCGGCGACGGCGGCAGCGCTGTCGGGAGTTGGGCAGCCAGGCATCGACAACAACGGCAACGTTTTGATTCCGGTCACTGGAACGCCGCAGGTGTTGTCGGCAGGACCGACGGGACTGTTGCAGTTCGGAAATCAGGGGACGGGTACAACGAGTGGTCCGCTCACCATAGTCGTTGAGAACACGGGCAACAATTACCTCGACTTTAACTCGTTGGCGTTTACTGCATCAGGCCCGTTCACGGTGACGGGTGGAACCTGCGAACAGGAGACAGACGGTGGGTATAGTCCCGGCGAAACCTGCACGTTGACGGTGACGTTTACGCCGACGGCGACTGGCGCGGCAACGGGGTCGATCAGCGTGGCCAGCAATGCGTTGGCGAGCCCGTCAACGATCAACCTCACTGGGTCTGGAACTGCGGCGGCAGCGCCCACTGCGACGCTCTCGCCGGGAACGTTGAACTTCGGAAGTGTGGCGTCGGGCGTGACTTCGAGTGCGCAGATGCTGACGCTGTCGAATACAGGCAACGCGGCGCTAACAATCTCGGGGATCACGATTGGCGGTGCGAATCCGACAGACTTTGCGGAGACGAATACTTGCGGCGGATCGCTGGCGGCAGGTGCTACGTGCACGATCTCGGTAACGTTCACGCCGGGCTCGGTGGCGAGCTTTGCGGCGACGGTTTCGGTTGCGGATAACGCGACCGGCTCACCGCAGACCGCGACGCTGAGTGGATCGGGAACGGCTCCGGCAGCTCCGATTGCTACACTTTCGCCGAGCACAGTGAACTTCGGGAACGTGGTTACGGGAGTGACGACGAGTGCGCAGACCGTGACGCTGTCGAATACAGGCAACGCGGCGCTGACGATCTCAGGGATCACGATTGGCGGGACGAATGCGGCGGACTTTGCCGAGACGACTACTTGCGGCGAGTCGCTGGCGGCGGGAGCGTCGTGCACAATTGCGGTGACGTTCACGCCAGCTTCGGTGGCGAGCTTCTCGGCAACGATATCTGTGGCGGACTCTGCGGCGGGTTCGCCACAGACCACCTCCTTAAGCGGCGCTGGAATTGCCGCACCGGACTTTACGGTGAGTGTGACGCCGGCTGCCGAGACGGTGAGCTATGGCGGCGTGGCGACGTACCAGGTAACGGTCGGCTCGGTGAACGGGGACTTCAGCAATGTAGTTGCGCTGAGCGCGACTGGATTGCCGACGGGCGCGACAGCTATGTTTACGCCGGCGTCGTTGACACCGGGCGGCGAGAGCGAGGGGAGCGTGCTGACGATCCAGACGGCTTCGCTGACCGCGAAGGCGCACAGCCAGGGTGGATGGCCGTGGGTGCCCGAAGTCATGCTGGCGTTTTGCATTCCGCTGCTGTGGTGGAGACGCAGAGAACGAATCTGGCGGCTAGGCTGCGGGCTGCTGTGCCTGCTGCTTAGTGTGGGCGCGGCGATGCTGACGGGTTGCGGCGGCGGGTATTACTCGCAGGCTCCAGCTCAGACCTACACCGTTACCGTGACCGGTACGAGCGGTTCCACTCAACATTCCACCACCGTCACGCTGACGGTTCAGTAGGAGAGACGCGATGCGATTCGATAGAACCTTTTCAGCGGCAAGTGCGGCGGCGATCAAGGGAGTCGTCGCGCTGGTAGTGGTCGCGCTTCCCTTTCACGGTCGAGCCCAGGAGCGGCCGACGACAGTGTTTGGACTGGAGCCGGGACAGACCAGTGCCGTGGACGTCGGGTTGAACTATGCGTATGTGCGGGCGAATGCGCCGCCAGCAGCGTGTGGATGTTTTTCGATGAATGGCGGCGGTGGCAACCTGGTGATTAATATGCAACACGGTGTGAGCCTGGTTGCGGACCTGCAAGCCACCCACGCGAACAATATCAACGGCACGCCGCAGACGATCACGATCTTCGACTATTTGTTTGGGCCGCGGTATTCGTATCGATCGGCGAGCCGGTTTACGCCGTATGCGCAGGTGCTGTTGGGAGGGTCCGACGAGCTCTCGAACTATGCGTTTGTGCGGAATAGCCAAGCGTTTGCGGTGGGTGGCGGCGGCGGCGTGAGTCGCTTGTTGAACCGGCATTTTACGTGGAACATTGTCGAGGTGGACTATGTCTACTCGAGGCTGCCGAATGCGGTGAATGATCATCAGAATGATCTTCGCGTGACGACTGGGATTGCTTTTCGCATTGGCCCGCGCTAGCAGGTTAAAAGAGGAACGGCTCTGACCCTTTCGGATCAGAGCCGTTTTTGGAACGATCGTTTAAGCGTGCGCGCGCATAAGCTCTGCGAAGACTTCGCGGCTGGGGCGAACGCGATCTTCGGGCAGGGTTGCTAGCGGTTCGTCGACCAGGTTGAGGCGGCTGGCGAAGTCGAGCTCTTCGGTGTTGATGTAGAAGACGCCGGTGAGGACTTCACCCTTCTCGTGGGCCTCCATGAGCATGTTGACGGCACCGGTCTTGCTGGTGGGCGTGTAGTCGTCATGCAGCTTGCGGAGGCGGAGGTGGGATCCGTCATGCAGCTCGACGTCAACGGTGGTGTCGTGATCGTAGTCGACGTCGATATTTTCGAACTGGGCGATGAAGCCTGTTTCGTTGACTAGCTCGTCATGCTCCTTCATGTACTTGTAGCTCTTGGTGGAGCCTTCGTGATCGTTGAAGGTAACGCAGGGCGAGATGATGTCGAGCAACACAGTTCCCTTGTGCGCGATCGCCGCCTTAAGCATCGCGGAGAGTTGCTTCTTGTCGCCCGAGAAGGAGCGGCCGACGAAGGTTGCGCCCAGTTGGATCGCAAGCGCGCAGACGTCGATGGGTGGCATGTCGTTGACCACGCCTGTCTTCAGCTTGGAGCCAATGTCGGCTGTCGCGGAAAACTGGCCCTTGGTGAGGCCGTACACGCCGTTGTCCTCAATGATGTAGATGATCGGGAGGTTGCGGCGGAGCAGGTGCACGAACTGTCCAACGCCGATCGAGGCCGTGTCGCCATCACCGCTGATGCCGATGGAGCGCATGGTTTTGTTGGCGAGGATGGCGCCAGTGGCCACCGATGGCATGCGTCCGTGGACGGAGTTGAAGCTAAAGGAGCGCGACATGAAGTAGGCGGGCGATTTGGAGGAGCAGCCGATGCCGCTCATCTTCATGACCGTCTCGGGCTGAACGCCCATCTCGTAATAGGCTTCGAGAATGCGCTCGGAGATCGCATTGTGTCCGCAGCCGGCGCAAAGGGTTGATTTGCCGCCGCGGTAGTCGAGGATCTCGAGGCCGATGACATTGATTTTTGGTGTTGGGACAACAGGTGAGGTCGCCATGATTACTTGTTTGCTCCTTGGTGTGAGGCGATGGCCTCGGTAACGGTGCGGGCGTCGAGCGGCAGGCCACCGAAATAAACGATGGAGTGAAGCTTGGTCGCCTGGGCCGGGTCGAGGTCGACTTTCATGAGGTTCAGGAGCTGGCCATCGCGATTCTGCTCGACCACATAGATGATCTCGTGGCTGGAGACGAAGTCTTCAACTTCCTGCGTGAAGGGATAGGCACGGACGCGCAAATAGTCCGTCTGGATCTTCGACTCGCGCTCGAGCTGATCGCGGCTCTCCAGGACAGCCACGTTGCTGCTGCCGAAGGCGATGATGCCGATCTTGTGATTGCCGGAAGCCTCGAGAACAGGCTTGGGAACGTAGGTCTTGGCCGTCTCGAACTTCCGTGCGAGGCGGCGCATGTTGTACTCGTAGTCTTCAGGGCGCTCAGTGTACTTTGCGTCCACGTTCTTTCCGCTGCCGCGGGTGAAGTACGCGGCCTTCGGGTGGGGCGTGCCGGGAAGAGTGCGATAGGTAATGGCATCGCCGTCAACATCTTTATAGCGAGCGAATCCGCCGGCCTCTTCGAGCTGCTGGGCGTTGAGGATCTTGCCGCGCGCGATGGGCTTTTCGGGATAGTCGAACGGCTCGGACATCCAGTTGTTCATGCCGAGGTCGAGGTCGGAGAGGACGAAGACCGGAGTCTGCAGCGTCTCGGCGAGATCGAAGGCCTGGGTGGCAAACTCGAAGCACTCCCTGACCGTTCCCGGAAACAAAAGAACATGCTTGGTGTCGCCGTGGGAGAGGCCGGCGATAAACGCGACGTCGCCCTGGGCGGTGCGGGTAGGCAGGCCGGTGGAGGGGCCGGTGCGCTGTACGTCGAAGATGACGCCGGGGATTTCGGCGAAGTAGCCGAGGCCAGCGAACTCCGCCATAAGCGAGATGCCGGGGCCGGAGGTTGCGGTCATGGAACGGGCACCCGCCCATCCTGCGCCGAGAACCATGCCGATGGCGGCGAGCTCATCCTCCGCCTGGACGATGGCGAAACTGGCTTTGCCATCTTTTTCTACGCGGTAGGTCTTCATGTACTTGATGAGGTCTTCGACAATGCTGGTGGAGGGCGTAATGGGGTACCAGGCGACGACGGTGACGCCCGCAAACATGGCGCCCATGGCGGCAGCGGCGTTGCCGTCGATAATGATCTTGCCCTGGGTGGCGCTCATGGGCTCGACGACCAGGCCGTCCTGCTTGGTGAGGGAGTTGGCGGCGTAATCGTAGCCGAGCTGAACAGCCTTCCAGTTGAGGTCGGCGACCGCGACCTTCTTGGCAAACTGCTTGCGCACGATGCTTTCGATGCCCTTGAGGTCGATGGAGAGCAACTGGGCTGCGACTCCGACGTACACCATGTTCTTGATGAGCTTGCGGACCTTCATCTCGGCTCCGGTAGCGGCAACCAGGCTGTCGAAGGGGACGGGATAGTAGACAACGTCATCGCGGCGTTCCGTGAGGTTGAAAATCTCGTCAAAGATGACGGCGCGGCCGGGCGCGAGCTTGCGGATGTCTTCGTGAACCGTCTCCGGGTTCATGGCGATCAGGAGGTCGTTTTCGCTCTTGCGCGCGACCCAGCCATCCTTGCTGGCGCGGATGAGATACCAAGTGGGCAGGCCGGCGATGTTGGACGGAAAGAGATTCTTACCCGACACCGGCACGCCCATATTGAAGATGCTGCGGAGAAGAATGCTGTTCGCCGATTGCGATCCAGAGCCGTTAACTGTTGCGACGTTGATTGCGAAGTCGTTCACCACCTTCTTGGGTGATACGGTCGAGTCTGCAACGGGAAGACTCTGAACTTCGAGATTACTGGTAGCCATTTAAAAATCCTTCCATCCGTGGGTGCGTCGAGGGCGTTGTGCAGAATGTCTTGGAGAATCCGTTCGTTCTTGCTGGCGTAATCCTTTGCGGTCGTTTAGCGGCAAGCTAGGGTATGTCACCGGAATTGTAGACCTTTCGCATAACGACTCGCTACGCAACAAGGTTCCAACATAGTTACGAAAACCCAGTGTTGACAGCCTTTCTACGTAGTCATGGTCCACAATCAGGTTGCATTTTCTAAGTGACGCAACAAACGAAACCCCTTGTTCGACAGGGGCTTCGTTGTTGTTTGCTAAGACAAATGGCACATCCTTCCCACAGTTACCGATAAAGGCAATATTTGGTGCGATTATCATTCTGCGCTCGCCGCCGTGCTTGAGATAGGTGCCTTTTGTGGTTCGCCTGCGAGCAGAGTTTTCGGGTCGGAGTAGCCCGGATTGGCTGCGCGTGCAGAGTAGATGCGCCACTCGCGATCGACGTCCTCCTGGGCCTCCTCTAACAGCTTGGCGGCGACGTCCGGATGGCTGCGGGCGAGCATGGTGTAGCGCGCTTCGTTGTAGCTGTAGTCTTTCAGCGGGATCGAAGGTGCGCGTGAGTCGAGCTGGAAGGGATTCTTGCCCTCGGCGCGCAGGGAGGGGTTGTAGCGCATCAGCGGCCAGTAGCCGGAGAGCACCGCCTTCTTCTGCTGCTCCATGCCCTGGGCGAGGTCGTAGCCGTGGGCGATGCAGTGGCTGTAGGCAATGATGAGGGCGGGACCGTCGTAGGCCTCGGCCTCCTGGAAAGCCTTGATGGTCTGGGCATCGCTGCCGCCCATGGCGACGCGCGCGACGTAGACCGACCCATAACTAACGGCCTCCATCGCAAGATCTTTCTTAGCAGTGAGCTTGCCGCCGGCGGCAAACTTCGCGACGGCGCCACGCGGGGTCGACTTCGACATCTGGCCGCCGGTGTTGGAGTAGGTCTCGGTGTCGAGGACGAGAACTTTTACGTTCTCGCCGGAGCCGAGCACATGGTCGAGGCCGCCGAACCCGATGTCGTAGGCCCAGCCATCGCCGCCGACCAGCCAGACGCTCTTGCGGGCGAGTGAGTCAGCTACGGTGAGGAGGGTGCGGGCCGCGGGCGAGTCAACGTTGGCCAGCTTCGCGCGAACAAGCAGAATGCGCCCGCGTTGCGCCTCGATACCGACCTCAGCGGATTGGTCAGCAGAGAGAATGGCCGTGACAAGCTGGTCGCCGAGGACCGCAGCGAACGACTGTAATAGAACTTCGGCGTACTCCTTCTGCTGGTCGAGGGCGAGACGAATGCCGAGACCGAATTCGGCGTTGTCTTCGAAGAGAGAGTTGGACCAGGTGGGACCGCGGCCGCTCTTGTTGACCGTGTAGGGCGTGGTGGGAAGGCTGCCACCATAGATGGACGAGCAGCCGGTGGCGTTGGCGATGAACAGGCGATCGCCGAAAAGCTGGGTGAGGAGTTTGAGGTAGGGGGTTTCGCCGCAGCCGGCGCAGGCACCGGAGAACTCGAAGAGCGGATCCAGGAGTTGAATGTCCTTGACCTGGTTGTGCGAGAGGCGATTGCGATCGACCGAGGGCAGCGCTTCGAAGAATGTCCAGTTTTTGACTTCTTCTTCACGCAACGGGGCTTGCGGCACCATCTGGAGGGCTCTGTGCTTTGGCTCGGTCTTGCTCACCGCGGGGCAGATCTCGACGCAGAGATGGCAGCCGGTGCAGTCTTCGGGCGCAACCTGCAGGGTGTAGCGCTCGTTCTCCATGCCGCGCCACTTGGGTGTCGCCGTCTTGAAGGTTTGCGGCGCCGTGGCCAGCAGCGTCGAGTCGAAGACCTTGGCGCGAATGACGGCGTGCGGGCACACCAGCACGCACTTGCCGCACTGGATGCAGAGGTCGGTGTCCCACGTCGGAATCTCGTGGGCGATGTTGCGCTTCTCCCAGTGCGCGGTGCCGGTTGGGAAGGTTCCGCCAGGCGGGAGGGCGCTGACGGGAAGCAGATCGCCGCGGCCAGCAGCCATCTCGCCGAGTACGTTGTAGACGAAGCTCGGTGCCTCGCGCGGGAACATCGGAAGGAGATCGAAGGTAGCGCTGACGTGCTCAGGCAACGTCACGCGATGGAGGTGGGCAAGAGCGGCGTCAACGGCGGCGTAGTTCTGCAACACCACATCGCCACGCTTGCCGTAGGTTTTCTTGATGGCCTGCTTGATCTGGATGATAGCTTCCTCGCGCGGAAGAACGCCGCTGATGGCGAAGAAGCAGGTCTGCATGATGGTGTTGATGCGGTTGCCCATGCCGGCATCGTGGGCGACGCTGTAGCCGTCGATCACATAAAACTGCAGCTTGCGGGAGAGGATGGTCTCCTGTGTCTTGCGCGGCAGATGCTGCCAGACTTCGTCGGCGCCGTAGGGCGAGTTCAGCAGGAACACTGCGCCTGGAGCGGCCGCGGCGAGGATGTCCATGCGCTCGAGGAACGAAAAGTTGTGGCATGCGATGAAGTTGGCTTCGGTGATGAGGTAAGTCGAGCGAATGGGCTCGGGACCAAATCGCAGATGCGAGGTCGTGACGGAGCCGGACTTCTTGGAGTCGTAGACGAAGTAGCCCTGTACGTAGTTGTCCGTGCCCGACCCGATGATCTTGATGGAGTTCTTGTTGGCGCCGACGGTGCCGTCCGACCCCAGCCCATAGAAGAGCGCGCGAATCGTACGAGGATCCTCGGTGGAGAAGGCTGGATCGTAGTCCAGGCTGGTGTGGGTGACGTCGTCCTGAATACCGATGGTGAACTTGTTCTTGGGCTGCGGCTTCTTGAGTTCGTCGAAGATGCCCTTCACCATGGCAGGCGTGAACTCCTTGGACGAGAGGCCGTAGCGGCCGCCAATCACCCGCGGGTTCTGCAGGAAACGTGGGCTGGGGCTTGCGAAGGATTCGCTGAGGGCGGTGACAACATCCTGGTAGAGCGGTTCGCCAAGAGATCCGGGCTCCTTGGTGCGATCGAGGACGGCGATGGATTTGACGGTCAGAGGTAGCGCCGCCATGAAGGCCTCTGCGGCGAACGGCCGATAGAGGCGAACCTTCAGCAGGCCAAGCTTCTCGCCTTGCGCGTTGAGATGGCTGATGGCTTCTTCGACCGCGCCGGCACCGGATCCCATGATGATGATGACGCGCTCGGCGTCGGGTGCGCCTACGTAGTCGAACAGATGGTAGGCGCGGCCAGTGAGGTCAGCTAACTTGTCCATCACGTTCTGCACGATGGTGGGGCAGGCGAGGTAGAAGGGGTTGGACGCTTCGCGGGCCTGGAAGAAGACGTCGGGATTCTGCGCGGTTCCTCGCAGGATCGGGTTGTCGGGGCTGAGGGCACGCTCGCGGTGGGCGCGGACCAACTTCTCGCCGAGCAGGGCGTTGATGGTCGCGTCGGAGATGGTGAGGGCCTTGTTGATCTCGTGCGATGTGCGGAAGCCGTCGAAAAAATGCATGAAGGGGATGCGGGATTCGAGGGTGGCGATGTGCGAGATGAGGGCCATGTCGCCAGCTTCCTGCACGGAGTTCGACGCGAGCATCGCATAACCTGTAGACCGGCAGGCCATGACGTCCGAGTGGTCGCCAAAGATCGAGAGGGCGTGGGTGGCGATGGAGCGGGCCGTGACGTGGATGACGTTCGAGGTGAGCTCGCCGGCGATCTTGAACATATTGGGGATCATTAATAGGAGACCCTGCGAGGCGGTGAAGGTGGTGCTGAACGCGCCCGCCTGCAAGGCGCCGTGCATGGCGCCGGCAGCTCCGCCCTCACTCTCCATCTCCGCGATGAGGGGAACGGTGCCCCAGATATTCTTGCGGCCTTCTTCTTTCCACTGGTCGGCCCACTCGGCCATGGTGGAAGAGGGTGTGATGGGGTAAATCGCGATTACCTGCGCCAGCCGGTACGCCACCAGGGCGGCGGCTTCATTTCCATCAAGAATTGCAGTGTGCTGATCGATCAATGGGAGGCTCCAATCGTTGCAATCCCATTTTGTGCTTGTGGTCGGTCAGCGGTTGTGATGATTATCACAAAGCTGTTTTTCGGGGTCTGATATGTTGTAGAAAGAACGTATGACAAGCCATATCTATCTGCCGGTTATCGTCCTGTTGATTGGAGGCGCCGGGTTTGCGGTCGGTCCGCTCGCCCTCGCGTGGCTGTGGGCAAAGAAGTTTTCGCCACAGAAATCCGGTCCCAGCAAGAACTCCATCTACGAGTGCGGCCTGGAATCCGACGGCGATGCCTGGATCAAGTTCAAGCCGGGCTACTACATTTACGCGATCGTCTTTCTTATCTTTGATGTAGAAGCAATCTTCCTCTTGCCGTTCGCGGTGTCGTTCGGCGGTTTTACCGCAGGCGAGGCGATCGAGATGCTGGTGTTCGTAGTGTTGCTGGTGCTGGGCCTGGTCTGGGCCTGCCGGAAAGATGTGCTGTCCTGGAGCTAGCCGAACGCGGAGTAAACTAAGAAAAGCGTCGGTTTGGCCCGAAAAAACCGATTGAACCCTGACGTTAGAAGGTCTTGTGGAAATGGATGAGCAGCTAAAGAGCGAGTTGAGACGGCAAGGTGTGGTTGCAACGTCTCTCCAGGAACTCTACAACTGGGGCCGGAAGAGTTCGGTGTGGCCGTTGAACTTCGGTCTCGCCTGCTGTGCCATCGAGATGATCGCGGCGACCATGGCGCGCTACGATCTCGCCCGATTTGGCGCCGAGGTGTTTCGCCCCTCCCCACGCCAGGCCGACCTGATGATTGTGGCCGGAACGGTGACCAAAAAGATGGCGCCACAAGTAGTGCGCCTCTATAACCAGATGCCGGAACCGAAGTACGTGATCTCGATGGGAGCCTGTGCGATATCCGGAGGACCCTTCAAGCAAGGGTACAACGTGCTCAAGGGAATCGACCGCTACATTCCGGTGGACGTCTATATACCCGGCTGCCCGCCGCGTCCTGAAGCGCTGATCGACGCCTTCATGATGTTGCAACGCAAGATCGATGCACAGTATCTGACCGGGCCCGGCAGGCCGCGTCACCTGGACGCTGAAACGCCAAGTGAGTTTGTGGTGCCAGAGTTTGGCGCGCACGATCTGGTTCCGACAAGCAACAGCGAAGTCTGGAGCGTTCCGCTGGTTAACATTTCGAATGCAGGCAAGAATGAACCTGGAAGAGATTAAGTCCCAAATCGAAGCGAACGTTCCCGGTTGCCGGCTGGAGATCATTCCGAATGGCAGCCCTTCCGGTCAGCATTCTTTGCTGGTGGATGTGGACCACGGATTTACGGTGGCAAGCTTTCTGCGCGATAGCGCGACCCCGCGCTTCGACTTCTGCTCCAACGTCACCGGTATTGACTGGCCTGTCAAGGAAGTCTCTACCAAAGTCAAGGTGAAGAAGGAAGTTGACGGCGTGGAGAAGGAAGTGGATGAGGTAGTGAAGTCCCAGACAGGTGGGTATCTGGAGGTGGTCTACCATCTGTACTCGATCGAGCAGCGGGAGGGCCCGGTGATTCTCCGCATGCGGACCGAAGACCGCGCTGAGCGTACCCATGTCCCATCGCTGACACCGATTTGGCGTAGCGCCGAGTTTCAGGAGCGCGAAGCCTATGACCTCTTCGGGATTCTGTTCGATGGCCATCCGGACCTGCGCAGACTATTGATGTGGGAAGGCTTTGTAGATCATCCGATGCGCAGAGATTATGTTGATCCCGACGACTACGAGTACGAACCAACCGCGCACGACGACGTATTGAAGCGGGCCCAGGCGCATCGGCCCGCGCAGGAGGGAGGTCTATGAGCATCCTGACCGACACTTCTGTCGATACGATCTCCACGGACGAAACCGACCATCTCACGGGCGACCTCCTCGAAATTTCGATGGGGCCGCAGCACCCCTCGACGCACGGCGTCTTTCGGATGAACGTGACGCTGGACGGCGAGCAGGTCGTGAAGCTGAAGCCCGTCTTCGGCTATCTGCATCGCAATCACGAAAAGATCGCCGAAACCGAAAGCTACCTCGGCTGCATGCCCTACACCGACCGGCTGGACTACATCTGTTCCATCACCAACAACTGGGCGTACGCGCTGGCGGTCGAGACGCTGGCCGGCATCAAGGTCCCGGAGCGTGCAGAGTACTTGCGCGTCATTACAGGCGAGCTCACGCGGCTGCAGAATCATGCAGGCCTCATTGGCTTCCTGATGCAGGACATGGGCGCCAGCGGAACACCGCTGATGTACGCCTTCCGCGAGCGCGAGAAGATTCTGGACCTATTTGAGGCGCTGACCGGCGCGCGCATGATGTGCAACTACATGCGTTTTGGCGGATGTCGTTGCGACCTGCCGGCGGGTTGGCTGGACGGCGCAAAGAAGGTCGTAGAAGGCTTCCCGAAGTTCCTGGACGAGTTTGAAAGCCTGCTGAAGACCAACGAGATACTGATGGCGCGGACCCAGGGTGTGGGCATCGTCACCAAGGCACAAGCCATCAACGCCGGTCTGAGCGGGCCGATGGCGAGAGCTTCGGGCGTCGACTATGATCTGCGCAAGGTCGACAAGTACGGCATCTACGAGCGTTTCAACTTTAGAGTTCCGCTCGGCGAAGTCGGCGACGTGTACGACCGGTACATGCTGCGCGTGCTCGAGATGCGCGAATCGGTCGAGATTCTGAAGCAGGCGATTCGCGATCTTCCAGAAGGCCCCATCATGGATCCCGGCACCAAGATCCGCGGCTTCCGTCCTAAGGCAGGCGAGGCCTATGGGCGCATCGAGGGACCGAAGGGTGAGCTTGGCTTCTACCTGATCAGCGATGGATCGCCGAATCCTTATCGCTATCGTGTCCGTCCGCCGACGCTGATCAACCTTACGCTGCTGGAGGACATGTGCCTGGGACATAACGTCGCCGACATTGTGATCATCCTCGGCAGCATAGACATCGTTCTGGGCGAGGTGGACCGTTGAGTTCCTGTAGACGACATGACGCCATCTTTAACATCGCAGGGGGTTCGCTTTGCTAGGTGAAGGTATTGTGAAGGGCCTGGCCGAGACTGCACGCAATTTCTTCGGCAGTTACGTCAACAAAGACCGACTCACGACGGTTCAATTTCCAGAAGAGCGGCTGCCCCAGATCGAGGCAACGCGTGACTTCCCTTTCCTGGTATATGACGGTGCGGATCCTGAGCCCGGATTGCGTTGTGTGGCCTGCCAGATCTGCGAGAAGGAATGTCCGCCCAAGTGCATTTACATCGTAAAGAGCGCGGACAAGAAGCCCGACGCGACCGGCAAACAGCAGTTCTACCCCGCACAATTCGATATCGATATTTCGGTCTGCATGAGCTGCCAGATTTGTGTCGAGGTCTGCCCGTTCGACGCCATCAAGATGGATGTGGAGTTCGAGATGAGCTCCGAGGATCGCTTCGGCGGGTTGTTGCTGGACAAATACAAGCTGGCCAAATCAAACGAGTACTACAACAAGATTCATCCCACCGAGGCTGGCGCGGTCGATGCGGCTCTCGCTGACGAGCGCGCGAAAGCAAAGCTTGCAGCCGAGGCGAAGGCAAAGAAAGACGCGGAGGCCGCTGCCGCCAAGGCTGCCGCAGCGACAGCTCCAACGCCCGCGCCAGCGCCTGCTGAGCCCCCCGCCCCCGCCGCTACAACGGCAGCTGGAGAGACCAAGTGAACGATCGAGTGGTAAGAAACGGGATCAACATTCTGTGTTGGATGGTGCGGACTTATGTTTGAGACGATCGATCAAATCTTTGTCCTCATCAAGCACTGGCTTCTTGGCTATGTGCCCGGGATGGCTCAACCTCTCATCTCCGCGATCCTCTCCGTTGTTCCGGTGGTGATTGCGTTCCCGCTGCTGTTTGCGATTACGACCGTGCTAGAGCGCAAGGGTCTGGGAAGAATGCAGAACCGCTACGGCCCGAATCGCACTGGCTGGTTCGGGATCCTGCAGCCGATGGCCGACGGCATCAAGTCGCTGACCAAGGAAGACATCGTTCCGCGGACTGCAGATCAGCTGGTGCACTTCCTTGCGCCCGTCGTGATGGTGATTGCTTCGTTCCTGGTCTATGCGGTACTGCCAATCGGTAAGAATATGGTCATCGCCGATCTGAACGCCGGCGTGCTGTTCTTCTTCGCGATCGGCTCCATGGTAGAGCTGTCAGTATTCATGGCGGGATGGTCGAGCCACAGCAAGTATTCCCTGCTGGGAGCTATGCGCGCGATCGCCCAGATGATCAGCTATGAGATGCCGCTGGTGCTTGCATCGGTGGTGGTGATCATGGCAGCCGGCTCGCTCTCGACCGTGACGATTGTGAACATGCAGGCGGGCTATACCGGCATCTGGCCGCACTGGTATGTATTTACGCCGTGGGGCATCACCGGGTTTGTCATCTTTATGATTGCGGCGACAGCGGAGTCGAATCGTTGCCCCTTCGATATGCCCGAGGGCGAATCGGAGATTATCGCCGGGTATTTCATTGAGTACTCCGGCTTCAAGTTTGCGCTGTTTTTCCTCGCCGAATACCTCGGCATGTTCGCGACCAGCGCCATGGCGATTACGTTCTTCCTCGGTGGCTGGGCAGCTCCCTTCTCGTTCCTCACCTGGATTCCATCTTACGTTTGGTTCTTCGGAAAGCTGCTGACGATTATCTGCGCGTTCATCTGGGTTCGCGGCACGCTTCCCCGTCTGCGCATGGACCAGCTGATGAACTTCGCATGGAAGTTCATGCTGCCGCTGTCGCTGATCAATATTATTGGTGCCGGAATCTGGCACTTTATGCCCGCCGGATTTACGCGGTGGGGAGTTGTAAGCTTGCTCATCGTTCTGTCGTGTGTTCTGTTGAGCCGCGGCCTGCGACGCAACAAGTGGTTCCATGTGCGCACATATCGCTTCGCCAGTTAGACCTGTGATGATCATCACAGGGTAGTCGGGTTCCGTATGTTCATCTGTATCTACTTCCTTTGTATGGTTGGAATCGTTTCAAGATGACAATTTCCTTTTTGCTGCTCGCCGCGATCACGATCATCGGAACCGCCGCGGCGATGAGTCTGAAAAATCTCGTGCATTGTGTTCTAGCGCTGTCGCTTGGACTGGTTGGATTAGCGGCGTTGTACATGCAACTCGGCGCCCAGTTCGTGGGATTCACGCAGATTCTGGTCTACGTTGGTGCAGTTGCAATCCTGGCAGCCTTTGCCATCATGATGACGCGAAGCGCGGATCCGACACTCTCGAACACCGCCTCCTCCTTTCGTGCATCCGGCGGGTTGATCGCTGTCCTGGTCTTTGCGGTGCTGGCCTGGGCAACACTCTCCGGAAGTTCGGCACGGCCACTCTTCACGGCAGCACCTGAGAGCTCCGTCGGCCAGGTCGGCGCGGCGCTGATGCATCGTTTTGTCCTGCCGCTCGAGGTCATCGGCCTGCTGCTTACCGCCGCCCTCATCGGTGCGGGCATCCTTGCGATGGATGAACATCGGGGGAATCAGCATCGGGGGGAACAATGAGCCCACTCTCCGGCTACCTTTTGCTCTCTGCCTTTCTGTTTTCGATCGGCTTGGCTGGCGCCCTGACCCGGCGCAACGCGATCCTGGTGCTGATTGGGATCGAGTTGATGCTGAACGCGGCCAACCTGAACTTTATTGCCTTCTGGCGTTACGGTCCGCACCCTGAAGCCTTGACCGGCGTCATGTTCGCGACCTTCTCCATCAGTGTGGCCGCTGCGGAAGCTGCTGTCGGCCTCAGCATTATTCTTGCCGTCTATCGGCACTCCAGGACAACGGACCTAGACAAGCTGAACTCGATGAGGGGCTAAGCAGCACATGAACTGGATCGTACGAAATCTTTGGCTGATTCCCGCGCTGCCTCTCTTTGCTGCCGGAATCAGCGCGCTCGCGAAGCAGAAGAATCGCGCGCTCGCGGCCGGCCTCGCCATCGGCTCGATGGGCATCTCCTTCCTCCTTGCTTTGTGCGCCTTCGCTCATGTGCTCGCGCTGCGGAGCGGCGGGCAGGCTACGCAACAGGTCTTCAACTTTCCCTGGTTTCAGTTCGGCAATGACTGGTTGTCGCTGGGATGGGTGCTAAATCCGCTTACCGCCGTGATGCTGGTGATGGTCACGTTCGTAGGCCTGCTGATCTTTATCTTCAGCGTCGGCTACATGGAGCACGACGAGAACTTCACGCGCTTCTTTTGTTTCCTCGCACTGTTTGCCGGCGCGATGCTGGGCGTCATCATCGCGAACAGCCTGCTGCTGCTCTTCATGTGCTGGGAGATTGTGGGCCTAACCTCCTACCTGCTGATCGGCTTCTGGTACTTCAAGCCGAGCGCCGCAGCGGCCGCAAAGAAAGCCTTCATCACCACGCGCATCGGAGACCTTCCCTTCTTTCTGGGGATTGTCTGGCTTTACTCCCAGACGGGGACGTTGTTGTTCTATAACGGCGGGGCCGGATGCCTCGAGCCCACAGCCATCACGCACATGCTTTCGCAGACAACCTCCATCGGACTCTGCGTAGCAACGGGAATCGCGCTGCTGATCTTCTGCGGAGCGATTGGCAAGTCTGGCCAGTTCCCCCTGCATGTATGGCTACCGGACGCGATGGAAGGCCCTACACCGGTAAGCGCGCTGATCCATGCTGCGACGATGGTGGCAGCCGGCGTGTTCCTCGTCGCGCGGGTTTATCCGCTAATGAGCGCGCATAACGGCCTAGCAGGTGTGCTGACAACGTCGACTGCGCTGCAGGCCGTTACCTGGATAGGGGCGATCACGGCGCTGTTCGGTTCCCTGGTTGCCGTCGCGCAGTGGGATATCAAGCGAATCCTGGCTTACTCGACCGTCTCGCAACTGGGCTACATGATGATGGGACTTGGTCTGGGCGGTGTTGCCGTCGGGATGTTTCACCTCATCACGCACGCGTTCTTCAAGGCACTCCTGTTCCTTGGCGCTGGATCAGTGATTCACGGCTGCTCAGGCGAGCAGGACATTCGCAAGATGGGCGGGATACGAAAGCTGATGCCCATCACCTTCGCGACCTATGCCGTCGCGATGCTGGCGCTGTGCGGTTTTCCGTTCTTCTCCGGCTTCTGGAGCAAGGACGAAATCCTGCACGCGGCGCATCACTGGAACATCTCGCAGGCGCCGTACTACATGGGAGCCTTCGCTGCGCTGCTCACTGCGTTCTACATGACGCGACAAGTGTTCTACGTCTTCGCCGGCACTTCGCGCCTTACCGAAGAGAGCACAGACGCTTCGCACGCCGACCCTCATGCGCACGCGGCTAACCACCATCATGGATCGGGCGCAATCCACGAAAGCCCCGCAGTCATGACCGTACCTCTAGCGCTTCTGTCGGTGTTTGCCCTGCTGCTCGGTTTCTTCGGAACGCCCGCGTGGCCGTGGTTCCAGTCCTTCCTCGAAGACTCCCCACTGACGCTTCATTTCGGCGCGTTCTTCGAAGGCGGAATCGCGCCGGTGATGGTCATCTCGTCGCTGATCGTGTTTCTCGGCCTCGGCCTCGGCTGGTATTTCTATGGTCGCAAACCGATCGTCAGCGCCGAAGCCCCAGACGCTCTCGGCAAGCTCTCTCCGGCTACATTCACAGTGCTGGGCCACGCGTTCTATTTTGATGCCCTATACGATGCGACCTTCATTCGACTAAATAAGTTGATTGCGACGATCTCTAATTGGCTCGACCGCTGGGTCTGGAACGGTGCCGTCAAGACGGTGACTCAACTTGTGTTTGGACTGGCTCATTTGGATAACTTCTTAGACACCCACGTGGTGAACTCCGGCTTTGATGAGGGATGCGAAAGTGTCTCGCTCAGCGGCCAGATCCTTTCGCGGCTGCAAGCTGGCCGCGTCCAGGGATACCTCAAGATCGTTGCGGGCGCGCTCATCGTGTTCACGATTCTGCTGCTATGGAAGGCCCGGGTATGACTCAGGACATGAACTCCTTCCCATGGCTCACGATCCTGACCCTGCTGCCTCTGGTTGGCGCCCTTGCGGTGCTCGCGCTGGGCGGCAGGAACAAGGCGCTCGTACGTTGGACAGCACTGGCGTTCAGCGCCATCTCGCTGCTGATCACGCTGGTTCTCTGGCACAGCTTCAACAGCGCCGCCGACGGGTTCCAATTCCAAGAGCTTCATGCGTGGATACCGTCGCTCAACGTAAGTTATCGCGTGGGTATCGATGGGCTCGGTCTCCTCATGTTGTTGCTCACGTCGATTGTCGTGCCAATCGGCATGCTGGCGTCCTGGCAGATTGAACAACGCGTGCCGCTGTACTTCGCGCTGGTTCTCATGCTTCAAACGTGCCTCGTCGGCACCTTCACGGCCTTGAACTTCTTCCACTGGTTTATCTTCTGGGAGCTGGCACTGATTCCTGCATTCTTCCTTGTCAGACTCTGGGGTGGATCCGGCAGCGCGAGAGCCGCGATGCAGTTCCTGGTGTACACCATGGTTGGCAGCGTGGCGATGCTGTTGTCGTTCCTGGCTATCTTCCTCACCACCAAAACATTCGATTTCACCGAGCTCGCAACCCTGGCGCAGAATGGTACGCTGATGCCCGCGGTGGTCGCGAAGCTCGGATGGCATCTGTTGACACCGGGACACGTCGCGCTGGTCATCTTCTTTGGCGCATTCCTCGGTTTTGCGGTGAAGGTCCCGCTGTTCCCCTTTCACACCTGGCTGCCTTCGACCTACGCAGAAGCGCCAAGCGGCACTACTATCCTGTTGACCGGCGCGATGTCCAAGATGGGCATGTATGGCTTTCTCCGAATCCTGCTTCCACTCTTCGGAGCCGAGATGCAAAGGGTGCTGACGCCGCTTCTCTGGCTCGCGGTGGCGACTGTCGTGCTATCCGCGTATACCGCCTGGGCGCAGAAGGACCTGAAGCGGATCTTTGCATACTCGTCGATTAATCATCTCGGTTACTGTCTGCTGGCGTTCTTTGCGGTGGTGAAGTTTACCGGCGGCGATACCGCGCTCACCGCGCAGAAGTTCGCAGCCATGAATGGCATCTTCCTCCAGATGTTCAACCATGGCCTCACGGCAGCAACGCTCTTCTGGTTTATCGCCATGCTGGAAAAACGGACAGGTGGGATGCGCGGCCTGGATGACTTCGGCGGCCTGCGCAAAGTCGTTCCAGTCTTTACCGGTCTGATGGGAATCGCGCTGTTCTCTTCCCTCGGCCTGCCCGGACTGAACGGGTTCATTGGCGAATTCCTGATCTTCAAGGGCTCTTTCCCGCTCGTAACCTGGGCCACCTCTCTGTCGGTGATCGGCCTGTTGATTACTGCCATCTTCATCCTCGGAGTTATCCAGCGTGTCTTCTCCGGACCGCTCAAAGAAAAGTGGGCGCAGTTGCCTGATCTAACGTTGGGCGAACGTCTATCGCTCGTGCCTGTTATTGGACTTATGTTTGCTCTGGGTCTTTATCCCCAGCTGATTCTCGGCGTCGTCAACCATACCGCCATACAGATGGCGATCCATCTGCGGAACTTCTGATTATGCTTGCTTGGACGATCTACATCTCGTTTCTCGGAGCTCTGGCGCTCCTTCTGCTTCCAAGTCGTAGCGCGGCTTTAGTACGCACCCTTGCGCTTGCGACAACTCTAGTCACCTTCGCCATTACGTTGACGGCGTTCCTCCAACATCGTTCGGGAGAGATGTTCACCGTCGTCGACTATCCCTGGATCTCCTCGATGGGCATTCACTTCAGCCTTAAGGCCGATGGCATCAGCTTAACGTTGCTTCTACTAACCGGCGTCATCGGAGTGTGCGGGGTCCTCTTCTCGTGGGATGTTGACCATCGCATCAAGGAGTTCTTCGCGTTTTACCTGGTGTTGATTGGCGCAGTCTACGGTGTGTTTCTGAGCTTCGATCTCTTCTTGCTCTTCGTCTTTTACGAGATCGTGGTGATCCCCAAATACTTCCTCATCGCCATCTGGGGTTCGACGCGTCGTGAATATGCGGCCATGAAACTCGTGCTGTACTCGTTCATTGGCAGCGCCATGGTCCTGGTCGGCCTCATCGCGGCATACGTGGTCGCAGGTTCCCGGAGCACGTCTCTTGGCGATCTTGCCGGATATCAATATTCGCCTCACTTCCAAATGTGGGCGTTCCCTCTGGTCTTCGTGGGATTCGGTGTTCTCGCCGGTCTTTGGCCCTTCCACACCTGGGCACCAACCGGCCACGTCGCAGCTCCGACGGCAGCTTCCATGTTGCTCGCCGGCGTTGTTATGAAGCTCGGCGCTTATGGATGCCTGCGCGTGGCCATGACGTTGTTTCCACTAGGCCTCGCCCCTTGGGGCTTTCATGTCCTAGGCCTCGGCTCCTGGCGCGACATCTTCGCGGTGCTCGCGGTCATTGGCATTCTCTACGGAGCGCTGGTCGCGCTCGTCCAGAAAGACTTCAAGTTCGTTATTGGTTACTCGAGCATCAGCCACATGGGCTTCATCCTGCTTGGCCTGATGACCCTGAATCAAATTGGGCTATCGGGCGCAGTCGTGCAGATGGTCTCGCACGGTATTCTCGCGGGCCTTCTGTTCGGTGTCGTTGGCCGCATGGTCTATTCGCGTACGCACACCCGCGATCTTCCCGCCCTGGGACCTATGCACCTGAACAAGGCGCTGCCCTTTGCCGCCTTCACCTTCGTCATTGCCGGTATGGCGAGCATGGGTCTACCCGGTTTCAGCGGATTCGCTGCGGAGTTGATGATTTTGATTGGGGTTTGGCATTCGTATCCGACACTCATTCTCTTTGTCGGCATAGGACTTATCGCGGGAGTGGCCTATATCTGGCGAGCGATGCAACAGGCATTTTTTGCGGGGTCCACTCCTGCTGCCTCCGTCGCTCCGCCAGATCATCCGCTTCCTCCGATCACCTTCCCAGAAAAATTGGGTGCGGGAATCCTCATTTGTTCCAGTGTGATTGTAGGAACATTCCCCCAGATCTTTCTTAATGTCATTCATCCAGCCTTAAATTCGCCCCTCTTCCAGGGCCTGCGGAAGGGAGGCTGGTAATGAACATGATCAACTACGGACAACTGCTGCAACTCGCTTGGCCAGAGATCATCCTTACCGTCGCGGCCCTGATCGCTTTGGCTGCCGACCTCCTGTTCTTTCGACGGTCGGCACTGCGCACCCGCTTTCTGATCGCAGCGAGCATCGCTTCGATCGGCTGTATCGGCGCGATTCTCAAATTGTTGCCGGGCTCGAGTGAGGGAGTGCTTCTCGGTGGCGGCTTCCTCTCCAATCCGGCCACGCATCTGGTTCAGATCGCGCTGCTGGTTATCGCCATCCTGACGCTCTTCCTCTCGGTTGACTCGACCTTCACCGAGCATGTCGGTGAATTTGTTCTCCTGATCCTGCTCGCGACCACTGGCATGATGTTCCTCGTTGCCTCGCAGGACCTGCTCGTTATCTTCATCTCGCTAGAATTATTGAGCCTGTCGGTCTACATTCTCGCGGGGTTTGACAAGCGCAGTCCTCGTTCCTCCGAGGCTGCTCTGAAGTACTTCCTCTTTGGGGGCATGTCCGCCGCCTTCATGCTGTTTGGCTTCAGCTTGCTGTATGGATTTTCCAATTCGACTAATCTCGTCCAAATCGCCAGTGCCATCCACGGAGTGCCGCTCAGTCCCTTCGTGATCCTTGCGATCGTCACAACAGTGATCGGCTTCGGATTCAAGATCGCTGCAGCGCCCTTCCACTTCTGGGCGCCAGACGTCTATCAAGGCGCGCCCACACCAAGTGCTGCCTTCATCGCTTCCGGTTCGAAGGTGGCAAGCTTCTTCATCTTCTTCCAGGTTCTGGTTATAGGCTTTGCCGGCGCGGAAGGTAGCACGACGCTGCACCACTTCCAAAGCGGATGGGTGCCGGTAATTGTCGCGGTTGCAGTCGCTTCGATGCTGCTGGGAAATCTAGTCGCAATCACGCAGACCAGTCTCCGTCGGCTGCTTGCTTATTCTGCCGTTGCCCATGCCGGGTACATGCTGCTCGCGTTCGTAGCCCATTCGGAGCAAAGCCTGGCAGCGCTCTTGTATTATGTTGCGACGTACGCGCTGGCCACGCTTGGAATCTTCGGCGTTCTGACGGTCACGGAAAAGCAACTTGGCAACGACAATATCTCCGACCTTGCTGGCCTGAGCCGGCGGGCTCCCTTCCTCTCTGCCTGCCTCTTCATCTTTGTGCTCTCCCTTGCTGGAATTCCCCCGCTCTCGGGATTCTTCGCGAAATTCGTTTTGTTCACCGCGGTGCTGGCGGTCAGTTCGGGTTCCAAGCTCCTGATCGGTCTGATCATCTTAGCGATTGGTATGAGCGCGGTCTCACTCTATTACTATCTGAGGGTGCTCAAGAGCGCGTTCGTCGCTGATCCTCCGGCCGACGCCACACCAATTCAGTCGCCCGTACTGATGCAGCTCGTGGTGGGATTGCTTGCTGCTGGCGTAGTCGCGTTGGGTTGCGCCCCGGACCTGATCCTCAACCAGATTCTCAACGTAATTCACGCCTCGGGACTGTGATCCGCCAGTTGCCCCCAACTGACTTCAATCAGACGGTCGTTTCCCTGTCATAGGTGTGACAAACTGGACATGCCATCGTTTCGCGGAGGGTTTTTAGGCCTTCTCCAAGCGTTGGATGAGAGTCTGAACGGCATCAGCATCCACAACATAACGCGATCCCAGCCTCATCGAGTCGCCGACAGTTTTGGCCGGCGAAGCAGCCTCCTTCAGCCTTCGACGGAGCGATCCGTGAAAGTGTTTGGCCTGGGTAGCCCGCGCCAACGACGCAGCATTCTCCAACCGTAACCCTCCCCCGACCGCAATTTCGATCCGCTGGCCTGCGAGCCGAACCAACCCTGCGAGCGCGGCCGATCCGGCGACTACATTCCGCTCGCCCCCCGAGGTTAGAAGTCGATCAGCTCCCGTGGCGATCACGTCTTCGAGGGCTTGCGGCAGCGATGGGGTCGTATCGAAGGCGCGATGAAAGGTCACCTCCAGCGGTCGTGCGAGCTGGACCAGCGCACGCGTGGCCTCAACATCGACCCGCCCATCCGGCCTCAGAATTCCGAAGACCGCACCAGCTGCACCAAGCTCCTTGATGTGCAGAATGTCTCGTCGCATAACATCGATCTCGGACGCCGAGTACACGAAGTCGCCACCACGCGGCCGCACGAGTACATGCACGGGAAGTCCGCTCCGCTCCACTGCATCCCGGATAAGTCCGTGGCTCGGAGTAATTCCGCCCTCGCTGAGCCCAGAGCAAAGTTCAATGCGGTGCGCTCCGCCCTCTCGCGCGGCAAGGCACGCGTCGATCGTCTCGGCGCAGAGTTCAAATATCAACTCTTGCATTTGGCCAGACCTGCTTCCAGCATCAACGGAAAGAACATGCATGTTGAGTCACTTCGAAGACTCGATTGTACCTATTAGCATTCATCACCACTCGTTTGCCGGCGAAAGCCTGAAGTGCGCAACTCCTCGAAGGCCGAAAGACCCACGTGTTGAAGTAACCATGACCGGGCAACGTTGTTCGATCGCCCATAGGGCCGCCGATTTGCTAGACGAGCAGGCCTGGAGAGATTCCCCTAGCCTATATTCTGTGTGATATCGTCTCTCTAACTGAGCGTATCGGCGCCAAACAATCAAATTAGGCCAGGGCTGCCAGAACGATGATCAATAAGAGATAGCCGGGTGACGACTAGGCATCAGGATTCCGAACACCAAGTTCTTTAGGGACGATACACAGGAGACATGCATGGCTGTTGGAACCACCGGAGACGCAGGCACAACCATTCGCAACCAAGCATCGGGAAACTATGTGCTGCCGATGGTTTTGATGGTGGCACTCTATTTCAGCATCGGCTTTATTACCGCGCTCAACGACATCCTGATTCCGCACTTCAAAGATCTCTTTCATCTGACCAATGTTCTCGCGCTCCTGGTCGACCTGTGTTTCTTCGGCGCCTATTTTGTGATGTCTCTGCCGTCGGGTTGGATCATCGGTCGCATCGGTTACAAGACCGGCATCATCGCCGCTCTCTCGACCATGGGCTGCGGTCTTCTGCTCTTCGTTCCCGCCTCCATCGTGATCTCCTATCCAGTCTTCCTCTTCGCATTGTTCGTGGTGGGCAGCGGACTTGCCCTATTACAAGTGGCCATCAATCCGTACGTTGGAGCGCTCGGCAAACCCGAGACCGCATCGTCTCGCCTCAATCTCTGCGGAGGCCTGAACTCTCTCGCGACCACAATTGCTCCCAAGGTCGGGGCGGCATTCATCTTCATCGCCGCCGGCGCGACGACGGCGCAGCTTGCCCGTTCCGTGCGTCTTCCCTACGTCATCCTCGCAGCATTCACCTTCCTCATCGCGATCATCACGCGCTTTGTACATCTTCCCGAACTCATCGAAAAGTCATCCGCGACCTCTTCGAGTGAAGGCAGCGCGTGGCAGTTCATGCATCTGCGTCTCGGCGCCGCAGCGATCTTCGCGTACGTTGGCGTTGAGGTCGCGATCGGCAGCATCCTGATCAACTTCCTCGGCCAGCCCTCCATGGGGAGCCTCTCGCATGTGGTGGCGGCAGGCTATGTGTCGCTTTATTGGGGAGGAGCGATGGTCGGACGATTCATCGGCTCCTTCGCGCTGATCTATATTCGCGCCCAACGCGCGCTCGCTGCGGTTTCGATCTCGGCGGTGGTCCTTGTCGGCATCACGGTCTTTGGTCATGGCCATCTTGCGATGTGGGCCATCGTCGCGTGTGGTCTCTTTAACTCCGTGATGTGGCCGTGCATCTTTCCACTCTCGTTGCGAGGTCTCGGAACCTTCACCAGCCAGGGTTCTGGCATCCTGGTAATGATGGTCGTTGGCGGAGCCATCATCCCAGAGCTTCAGGGACTTCTCGCCGACAAGTTCGGCTACCAGCACAGCTTCCTCATCGTGCTGCTCTGCTATGCCTACCTTGTTTACTTCGCTTTCAGCGGTTACAAAGTCCGCCAACCGCGGTTCGATTCCCTACCGAACTACGTCCCGCCGGTCGAGATCTAACTCTCCAGCCTAAGGCGTTGGACCAGACTTTGACGCCGTCTTCGGGATCAGATACGTGGGATGATCGTCTGCGCTAAGCGACACAGGCGGACCGCCATCTAGATCCATCACCGTGATGTCATTGTTGCCGGAGTGCAACCACGCGCCCGGCAGAAACAGGCTGCCCATCGGCCCGATATTCCAGAATCGCCCCAGCAGATGACCATTAACCCACACCACACCCTTACCCAGTGACGAGGTATTCAGATAGGTATCGCCGGGGTCGCTCACTTGCAACGTGCCCCGATAGAAGCAGGGCCCTGCACATACCTGCTCGCCGTAGCTATCTGGCGGCTGATCGAGCGGCAGCGGTACGATCTCCCAATCGCGCAACACACGGCCGTCGAGCCGGACGTCGCCCACAATACCTGCGCGCTCTCCACGAATCTTCGTCGTGAAATTGATGCGTCCCGAGTTCTCGACCAGCAGATCGAGCCGCTGGCCCGCATGCGCTGCAATGCGAAGTTGCGTTTGCCCCATACGGCGATCCATCACACCTTGCAACTGCCCATCCACATACACACGCGCGTAACTATGCAGCGCGTCAAACTGCAGCAGTGCAGCGTCGCCCGCAACATTCTTTGCGTCCGCGTAAATCTTCGTGCGGTAAAGAATGTACCCGTAAGCTTGGTCCATCTGCTCCATCGAGCGCGGCGAATCCGCATGCATGGGAGTCGGAAGATTCACCCATAGAGAACGTAATTGCTTTAGCTGGAACGCCGGCAGCATCATCAACGGCGGCGAAGCGGGCACTGGCGGCAAGGTACGATGCGTGGCTTCCGCGATCAGGCTGCGCATTGCGAAATACTTTGGCCGCGGCCTTCCAGCTTCATCGATAGGTGCGTCGTAGTCGTAGCTCGAAACGTCTGGCTGATAGCTGCCCCCGTCCGAGTTCGCACCATTCATCCAGCCAAAACTTGTGCCGCCCTCGATCATGTAAAGGCTGATCGAATATCCCTTCTCGATCGCAGCGCGGATCTCTGCCTCCTGCACCGCCGCATCGGTGACCTGATGCTTCTCGCCCCAGTGATCGAACCAGCCATCCCAATACTCGGCAATGAATACGGGTGCATTCGGCTGAAAGGCCTGCAGCAGCGGAACTTCATGCGGCAGGTCGCCGGTGCCAAAATCAATCGCTGCAAGCATTCCTGGAATCGAGCCTTGGGGCAACTCCTCTCCTCCATCGGCGGTATACAGCATCGATTCGCCGAAGCCAGCGTCGCGCACCATCTGGATAACTTGCTGCAGATATTGTTGACGGTCTTCCTTCACGTTGAAAGATCCATACTCATTCTCAACCTGCACCGCGATGATCGGGCCGCCGCGACTCGCCTGCAGCGGCGCGAGTTCCTGGCCGAGCCGCAGCATCCATCGTCGCGCCACTTCAAGATATGCAGGCTGCGAGCTTCGCAACAGCACCGCGGGCGTTGTCGGATTGGCGGCGTTGCTGTCCTTCAACAGCCACGCCGGGTAGCCCCCCAGATCCCACTCCGCGCACACGTAAGGCCCGGGCCGCAGCACTACATATAAACCTTCTCCCTGTGCCTCGCGAACAAATTCCGCCACGTCATTCTGCCCGCTGAAGTCAAAGTCGCCGGGATGTATTTCGTGCCGATTCCAGAACACATACACGGTCACGGTATTAAGCCCCAGCGCCTTCACCTTGCGAAGACGATCACGCCAGTCAGCGCGGGGAACGCGCGCATATTCAATCTCTCCAGAGAGAATTTGAAATGGCTTGCCGTTCAGTACAAACTCTTTGCCCTCGACGTGCAATGGAGTCTTCGCAACCGAGTCAGAAGAGCCCGCGCCTATCTGGGCCACGCATGAACATGTAATGGCTCCCACCCACAGGAAACTCGCAAAATGCGACAGGGCCCTCCACCCGCGATGCCCATCGCTCCGTCCAACCATGCTCTTCATTCCTCACGCTCTCCTGCCCTTTACGTCTGCTCCGCGATTTTATCGGAGCCGTTCTGCCTGGTCTTTGCCCGTTGGATGATGAGGCTTAACTGACGAGCCTTCCCGACGAAACAGAGGGTGTGAACGGCCTCTCAAACCCGGGACTTCCCGCCGTGGTTTCTGATTCGGCGCGGAGGACCTGGCGATCACTTCCCCCCTAAACGCCGATTTCGGAGGTCGCTTCTCCCCGATCCGGCTAGAAATTTGGCCCGATTGCGCCCAAATAGCGTAATTCGCCCCTTCCCCAGCAATTTTTTTGCCTTATCTGCAATTTCCTTGTTGCAAACCACATCGAGACAAGGTAGATTTCACTAAATCGTCACACTTTTGAGCAACTCGGCCCCATTTGAACAAAATAGTGTTCGAAGCACCCTAGAGCAGCAGTTTGAGTCACAGGCCATTAACTCATGTGTGACGTATCGCACAAGGTTCGCAAAGAAGGCTTCAAGAGAGAGCAGATATGACACGCGAATTTGTATTGCATAAGGAGATCCCAGTGAAGCTGAAATGTTACTCAACGTTAATGATGGTGATAGCCATCTGTTTGGGCACGCTCGTATTCGGAGCGTCATCGCCTGCGTGGGCCCAGCAAGCCGCTGGCTCGATTACCGGAACTGTCGTTGACCCAAGCGGCAGCGCCGTTCCGAATGCAACCGTCACCGTCCGCGACGTCGATCGTGGCACTGTCTGGACTACCAAGACAAGCAGTGCTGGCTTGTACAACTTTCCCCAAGTGACCCAGGGCAACGTTGTCGTCAGCGTCGACGCTTCCGGCTTCAGCAAGGAAGTCCGCAACGCCTTCGTGCTGTCCGTGAATCAAGTCGCTGAAATTGACTTCAAGATGCAGCTCGGCGCGGTCAACTCAGTCGTTGATGTGACCGCCGCTCCTCCACTCCTTCAGACCGTGTCCACTGAAGTCAGCTCTGTGCTCGACTCCAACGCCGTCGGCAACCTCCCGATGGCCTCTCGCGACATCAACCAGCTCACCCTCCTTGTTCCCGGCGCTATCAGCCCCAACATCTTCGCCTTCCAATCCTCACAGAATACCTTTGGGACCGGTCGTCCTTATGTGAACGGCGCGCGTGAGCAGGACAACAACGCCAGCCTCGACGGCATGGATATCAACCAGCCCGACAACAACGACGCAGCCTACGTTGCCGCCCCCGATGCGATCGGAAACTTCCAGGTCATCACCAGCAATGCGCCCGCCGACTACGGTAACTACATCGGCGGCGTCATCGTCGAGACCACCAAGTCCGGCACCAACCACTTCCACGGAACCGTCTACGAGTACTTCCGCAACACCATCCTCAATGCCAACACCTGGCAGGACAAGGCGAACGCCTTCCTTCTCATCCCCGATTCAAACGGAGACGGCGGCTATACGAATGGAACTACCAGTCCTCGCCCGGTTCTGCAGTGGAACAACTTCGGGGTCGCAGTAGGCGGACCGATCGTCAAGGACAAGCTGTTCTTCTTCGCTGACGAAACCACTACGATCAACAACACCCCCCGGTCAGCTCTCACGAATTCAATCATTCCAGCGGCCTATCTTAAGGGCGATCTGAGTAATCTTTGTACCAGCCAGGGCGCTACCTTTGTCGATGGCGTCTGCTCCAACCAGGCACTCCAACTCTACAGCCCCGTCTATCTCACGGGCCCCAATGCCGGCCAGATTGCCCCGGTCGGTTCGCGCCAGCCTTTCCTGAACAACCAAGTCCCGGTCAACAGCACGGTCGCCGCTGCGATGATTGCTTCTCCCCTCTTCAACGAACAGTTCGAGCAGAATCCCACCTACTTCACCAGCGGCTACGTCCACAGCTACCAGGGTGATCTCAAGATCGACTGGCAGGCTAGCCCCAGCGATCACATCAACGGCCGTTACACCCAGGCCTACACCATCAACGAGAGCAGCAACGGCACCAACGTCCTGACGCCGAATCTCACGCGCGAATATCCGCTCAAGAACTTCGTCGCCAACTGGGATCACATGATTACCCCATCACTGGTAAACGAAGTGCGTGCCGGTATGCAGATCTTCCCAGCCAACGATCAGGTCTACACCAATGCCACCAACCAGAACCTGCCTGAGGTGTTCGGGCTTCCCGGCGTTCAGGGCAGCATCCTGCCCCAGATGAGCTTCGGGTTCGGCAACGTGGGCAGTGCCAATGGATTGGAGATCTTCCACGACACCACCATCGAAGCCGAGGATTCCCTCACCTGGACCCACGGCAAACACTCCATTCATGGTGGGTTTGAGTACTACCACTACATCATGAACGACATCTACGCCGGTAACCAGGGCGCCTCCGGTTCATTCACTTTCACCGGCCAATACACCAGCAATGGACTCGTTCAAGGCACCAAGACGGCCATCGCCGGCAGCCCCTTCGCCGACTTCCTCCTCGGCCTCCCTCAGAACGTTCAGCAGGGTGAGCCTTTCAACTTCCACCTTCGCAATAGCCTCTTCGCAGGATTTGTTCAGGACAATTACACCGTCTCTCCCAGGCTGACCCTCAACCTCGGCCTCCGCTACGAACTCACGACTCCCCGCGGCGACAAGGATCACAACAACAACGTCAACTTCGATCTCCTTACCGGAACACCAGAGATCGGGACCAACTACAAGACCTACACGGGCATCACGAACTTCCAGCCGCGCGTTGGCTTTGCGTGGCAGCCGAGCTGGATCCCGCGGATGGTCGTTCGCGGCGCGTACGACATCTCCACCTACATGGAAGGCAACGGCGTTGGAAACATGGCGGTCGTCAATCCTCCCAATGTCGAGCTTCACTCCGAAACCAACCTCACCGGCGCGGGGCTCAACTACCCCGCAACCACGCTCGATGAGGGCTACCTGCCCTTCGAATCCGCCGCCTGCACTCCCGCACTCCTACAGGAATTCGCACCTGAGTGCTTTGCCAGCGGGCAAGCGCATGCCACCAATCCGAATCTGCGGCCCGCTGTCGATCAGCAGTTCAGCCTGGCTATTCAGCAGCAGTTTGCCGCGAATTCGTCCATCACCATTGGCTGGGTAGGTAACAAGGACGACCACATGTCCGACATCTACCTCTACAACCAGAAGCAGATCAACTCCGTCGGCCAGGTTGTTCCCGGTCCGTACATGCAGCCAATCGTGAACGCAGGAGCTCAGGCGCGTTACAACGCGTCCGACGGCATCTCCCGCTATAACGCTTTGGAACTGATGTTTGCTCAGAAGCAATGGCATGGTCTCGATTTCACCGCCAGCTACACCTGGTCCAAGTGCCAGGCCAACTCGCTCGGGTACTTCGGCTCTTACGGTGACGAAGAAGGTGCCGGTGAATCGCAGACGGAAGCCGGGCAGAACTTCTTCCAGAACGAGTACGACCCCAAGGGAGACTACGGTCGCTGCACCATCGACGTCGCGCAGTACTTCGTCGCCTACGGCGTCTATGACCTCCCCTTCGGCCGCGGAAAGCTGATCGGTACAAACGTCAGCAGGCCCGTCAACGCCGTGATCGGTGGTTGGAAGATTGCAGGCGACATCACCATGCATTCAGGCTTCGGTATCACCCCGTTTGCCGGCTCCTACTTCTCCGATCAGCATCCCAACTCTGCATCGACACTCACCGGCTCCTACGAGGCTCGTCCTAACTGCGTAGCGGGAGTCGCCGCCAATCAACCCATGCAAACCGTGCAAATCGGCAGCAGCATCGGCAGAACCAATCTCAACCCTGGAGCCGTAAGTGAGGTCGCCGATGTAGCCGATGGTGGAACGTTCGGAAACTGCCAGACTGGAGCCCTTCGTGGCCCCGGCCTCAAAACGGGAGACCTGAACCTCACCAAGATGGTCTACTTCACGGATACATTCAACCTGGCTTTCTCTGCGCAGTTCATCAACCTGACCAACACGCCGATCTTCAGCGTGCCTGCAGCCTACGGCGGAGCATACAGCTCCTGCGGAGCTTGCAATGCTGTTCGCACAACCGGACCACTCGGTGGCGGCGCAGGTACAGTTGGGACCTTCGGCCTCGTCGATGGGTCTAACCCAGGACGTCAGGTCGAGTTCTCCCTCAGAGCCAGCTTCTAACCCTCAACCCTCACCCAAATGCCACCCCACACCGGGGTGGCATTTGTACTTAACGCCAACCAGAAGTTTCTCTTCGAGTACATTTGGATTACTGAGGTTTCAATGAAACAAATCCTTTACGCGTTGATCGTAGCCAGCAGTATCGGTATGATCCAACCCGCACACGCGCAGAAAACTGAGTTCTGGATGAGCAACGAAGCCACCTCCGTCGCCTCCTTCATGGCGCACAAAGATAAGATCGATATCATCTCCCCGACCTGGTACCAGATCGATCAGAACGGCTTTGTCAGCGGGGAGCCGCAGCCGGTTGTCCTGAAGACTGCCAAGGACGCGCATCTCACCATCATCCCGCTCTTCGCGCTCTTCAATCCCGACAAGGCGCATGCACTCTTCAACGACGCAAAAGCCCAGGACGCGCTGATCGCTTCCCTCCTCCGCGAGTGCAAAGAGAACGGCTACGACGGCGCCAATCTCGACATTGAGGATGTCCTGTGGACCGATCGTGATGGCCTCTCCTCGCTCGTAAAGAAAATCGTTGACGCCCTCCACAAGGAGCACCTGCAAGTTCAGATCGACGTCGTCCCCAACGCGCCCGGACATTCCGGCGAGACCGCCTTCAGCACCTGGATGTTCCAGGAGTGGCGCGGCGCCTACGACCTAAAATCTCTCGCTGATTCGGTCGACCTCATCTGCCTGATGACCTACGATCAGAACACCCGCTGGACCGAGCCCGGCCCCGTCGATGGCTGGGTCTGGACCAATCAGAACCTCGACTACGCGCTCAAGTCCGTACCCAAGAGCAAGCTCTCGCTCGGCATCGCGCTCTATGGCTACCACTGGTACACCGGCGAACCCGGCTTCGACGGCAAGGACAGAATCCCTCATCCCACCGCCGATTACATCTCCTATGCCAACACCATCTATCTGCGCGACACCTACGGCGGAAAGACCGAATGGGATGAGGAGGAGCACACTCCCTGGTTCTTCATCAATCGCGATCAGATGCGCGAGTGGTTCTTCTACACCGACAAGCGAGCCTTCATGGATCGCTTCGACCTCGCGAAGAAGTCCGGCCTGCAGGGTGTCTGCGCATGGGTGCTTGGCGAAGAAGACCCAGCGATATGGGACGCCATCCCAGCCAAGCGTTAGCCCAACTTCTAAGCCCACACGAAAAAGCCCTCTCACACGAGAGGGCTTTTCTTCACCATCAATTCGGGAAAGCTACTCCACCAATCGCCCGCAAAATATGGTGCCAGTATGATCGCCATCCTTGTCGAACACGTTGAAGTTCGCAGGCGTGCCCGGTGCCATCGTCGACAGCTGTGACATTCCCATCATGCGCGCAGGGTTACGCGAAGCCAATCGCACGGCCGCTCCCAGCGAAGTCCCCGTAAATTTCTGCACATTCGCAACCGCCTGGTCCATCGTCAACACGCTGCCAGCCAGCGTCTCGCCCGACAGGCAGACGCCGTCTTTCACGACGACCTCAAAATCTCCAAGCGTGTACGTTCCATCCGGCACGCCCGTCGCCGACATGCCATCGGTCACAAGGATTGCCCGCTCTTCTCCCTTGATCTTAAGCCACAGCCGAATGATGGCTGGATCCACATGCACGCCGTCGCAGATCGCCTCAGCGTAGATATCGTCGCGATCCAAGATGGTTCCGACAATTCCCGGCTCGCGATGATCAATGGGCCGCATCGCATTGAACAGATGCGTGGAACTCGTTGCGCCCGCTGCGATCGACGCCAGCGTTTCCTCCGACGTCGCCGTGCTATGTCCCATCGTGACGCGCACGCCGGCGGCTGTCGCGTGCTGAATCAGTTCCAGAGCGTGCGGCAGTTCGGGCGCCAGGGTCATCAAGCGAATGTGCCCTCTCGCCGCCTCCTGGAATCGGTCGAATAACTCGATGTTCGGCTCACGGATGCTGACCTCCGGATGCACACCGCGTTTTCCGTGCGACACAAACGGGCCTTCCAGATGGATCCCAACCGGGACCGCGACAGGCGCGCCGTTAACCGGATGCTCGATCGCGAAGGCCAGGCGCTCCAGCGCCTTCAGCGTCAGATCCAGTGGCGCCGTCACGGTCGTCGGCAAGTAATGTGCAACTCCGCGCGTCACCAGGAACCGACCCACCTCCGCAATGCCCGCAGCGTCCGACGCCATGAAGTCGAACGATCGCGCTCCATGCACATGAATATCGAAGAACGCTGCTGTCAGCATCTCCGTCGATCCATTCGCATCTCCCGACTCGATGCGAACGATCTTCCCGTCCTCCACCGATATCACCGGATACTCAATCTCTCCCGTGTCGGTGATCAATCTTCGTGCAGTTATTGTCGTCAGCATCGATTTCCAATCTTCCTAATACTTGCCATCCTCAAGCCCGGTCGATCGCCATCTTCGTATCAGCCGATCTACATCCAAGGCGTACTGCACAGTGCTATCACGAAGCTATGCCCGAATCACGTGTTGCACATCCCGAGGTGCCTTCGGCGGCATACCAGAACTACCTTATTTACAGCGCGCAGACGGGGCCGTCGTAGCTTCCTCAATGGTCGCTGCGAATAAAAAGTTCTTGCTCACACCAGAGAGAGTGTGTTCTTGTAGTACACGATAGCTCAGAAGTTTGCGCACTTCAATAGAAAACAATCACTTTGTCGGCAGAAAGTCTACCCACATGATCGATCCAATCCGACCGACATCTCAGTCCAGCCGCTTCCGACCGAGCTTCTCTGCGACCGGCGTCCTCTGCATGCTTTTCGCATCAACTCTGCTTGTCTCGGCGCAGTCCGTAACCCCTCCCGCACTGTCTCCACAGCCAAAGGAGATGCAGCCCGGCACGCTGGTCTCCGTTCAATCCGCCTCAGTCCTGGTTCCCGGCGGCGATCCCGACGACCTCTTCGCCGCGCAAAACCTCACGCAATCGCTCACCCAAAGCGGCCTCCGCATCGCCCCCGCCGCCAGCACCGTCGATCTCACCATCAACCTCCTGCATGCCGACTCCCCACAAGCCCGCCAGCTTCTATCCGCAAACCATCTCGTCTTCGACGCTCCCATGCACGACGAAGGCTACATCTTCGTCTCGCAAAAAAATCCCTCCGGCGGCGAGACCGTCAGCATCATCGGCCAGACGGCAGCCGGCGTCTTCTACGGCGCCCAAACCCTGAAGCAATTAATCGAGCCCTCCGCAACCGGCCCGCAAATCTGGGCCGCCACCATTCGCGACTGGCCCGCAATGAAGTATCGCGGCCAGCACGACGACCTCTCCCGCGGCCCCTTCCCCACGCTCGCTTTCCAGAAGCATCAGCTCGAAGTCTTCGCCGCGCACAAGGTCAATCTCTACTCGCCCTACTTCGAGAGCAATCTCGAGTACTCCGCCGATCCGCTCGCCGCGCCTCCCGGCGGCGCCCTCACCCGCGACGAAGCCAAAGAGCTCGTAGCCTTCGCCACACCTCTCCACATCATGATCGTTCCCGAACAGGAAGCCTTCGGCCACGTCCATCACGTTCTCGAATACGAAAAGTATGCCGACGTAGCAGAGACGCCGCACGGCAACGTCATCGCCCCCGGCCAGACTGGCTCGCTCCCGCTCATCGTGAGCTGGTTCACCCAAATCGTCGCCAACTTCCCCAGCCCTTTCCTGCACATCGGCGCCGACGAAACCTTCGATCTCGGCCTCGGCCGCACCAAGCCCGACATCGACAAGCGCGGCCTCGGCCCCGCGTACGCCGACTTCCTCAGCTCCATCCACACGGCCCTTGCACCGCTCCATCGCCGCCTCATCTTCTGGGGCGACATCGGCGACTCCGACCCCTCGGCCATCCCCGGCATCCCAAAGGACATGATCGCCGTCCCCTGGGTCTACGGACACAAAGACAGCTATGACGCCGATATCCTTCCCTTCAAGAAGCAGGGCCTCGAAACCTGGGTTGCGCCCGGCGACTCCAACTGGCGCCAGGTCTACCCCGTCGAGAGAATTGCGCTCGATAACATCTCCGGCTTCATCGCCGCGGGCCAGCGTCTCGGCAGCACAGGCGAGCTCACCACGATCTGGAACGACGACGGCGAAGGCCTCTACAACCAGGATTGGTTTGGCACGCTCTTCGGCGCAGCCGCCGGTTGGCAGTCCGGAAAGATCGACGCCACGCCTTACGAGGCTTCCTTCGGTCCAAGCTTCTATGGCGATAAAACAGGCCGCATCAACCAGGCCATGGCCGAGATCATCGCAGCCGAAGACCTCATCGACGTCAGCAACGACACCTTCTGGCTCGACCCCTGGAGCCCTGCCGGCATCGCCAAGGCCGACAAGCTCCGACCCAACCTCTCCGCCGCGCGCCTCCATGCCGAACGAGCCATCGAACTGATCGAAACAGCGCTCGCCACGGACCCTTCCCTCCGCGAAAAAGATTCCCTCCGCGCCATGGAACTAGGCGCCCGCCGCATCGACTTCATCGGCCTCAAGTTCCAGCTCTCCGACGAGATGCGCGATCTCTACGCCCAGGCCTACGATCTGCAGCACGATCGCAAGAAAGACTCCACCACCGAAAACCTGCTCTACAACATCAGCAGCATGAACGGCCGCTGCCAGGATCTGCGCGACGGCTTCTCGCTGCTCAAGAACCTCTACCGCGATAGCTGGCTGGTCGAGAACCGTCCCTACTGGATCGACAACGTCCTCGTCCGCTATGACCTGCAAACGCAGCTCTGGCAGAAGCGCGGCCAGGATATCGACATCCTCATCGACAACTTCTACGCAACACATACCCTTCCGCCCGCAACCCAGGTAGGAATTCCAGCACCTGTTACTTCATCAATCCCCAAGTAGTGGGTGCCCCAGGTCCCGCATTTGGGACCTGGGTTTTACGGCTAAGCGAGAACGACCTCGATACCCCGCGCCGTCAGCTCTTCATGGATCGACTTCGGCAGATCCGAGTCTGTAACCAGAACATGGATCGCCGATATGGGGCAGATGAGTGCAGGACTCACCTGCCCCATCTTCTTGCTATCTGCCACCACGATCACCTTCTTCGCATTCCTAATGAACGCCAGCGAGACCGCCGCCTCTTCCGATTCCAGCGTCGTAATCCCGCGCTCCATATCGAACCCCGTGATGCTGATAAATGCTTTATCCAGATATACATCGCGGAGAAAATTCAAGGCCGGCTGCCCCGCCAGCGCGAAGGTCCACGCCCAAGCCAGCGTGCCGCCCGTGAGCATGGTCTTGATCGCCGGCTGATTGCAAAGCTCCATCCCGATATTGACCGCGTTGGTGATCACCGAAATCCCGCGCCGATGCCGCAGCGACCGGCCGATCTGCGTCGTCGTAGTTCCCGCAGTCAGCCCAATCGTCTCGCTCTCACCAATCAACTCGCTGGCCGCGACGCCGATCCTGCGCTTGGCGTCAGCCGACCGCAACTCTCTCGCCTGGAACGAAGTATCGTGCCGAAATGGCTCATACAGCAGCGGTTCCACCAGCGTGGCGCCACCATGTGTGCGCAACACCAGACCACGTTTTTCCAGCCGCGCCAGGTCTCTCCGAATGCTCGGAGCCGACGTCCCCACCTGGTCCACCAGCTCCTGAACGGAGATATCCCCCGCCCGAAGCAGGGCCTTCATAATACGATCGCCACGAACATCCGTCTTGGTTGACATACGATTCGAATCTAGATGAGTGTAGCGCCACAAGGCTCGCCATTAACTAAATATTTTTCTTGCAGCTTCCTGAAACGTGCCCTATTCTGATCGTATAGAGCTTAAACGATCAATTTCTCCGGAGGAAAGCCATTCCGTGCCCACATCGACCAAACCCTCCCCATTCGCTCACTGGATGCTGCGCGAGATCTTTGAGCAGCCGGCCACTCTTGAGGCGACGATAACCCGCTACGTCGACGGAGACCAGCTCTGCTCCGAAACTTGCGCCCCGGTCCTCGAGTGGCTCAAGCGCGTCCAAAACAAGATCGTGATAGCCGCCAGCGGTTCCAGCCGCCACGCGGGCCAGCTCGCCGAGCTGCTCATCGAAGACCTCAGCGGCATCCCCGTCGACGTCGAATACGCCAGCGAATATTCCTACCGCTCCGAGAAGGCTCTCACCAACACTGCCGTCATGGTCATCTCCCAATCCGGTGAGACCGCAGACACCCTCGCCGCGCTGCGCAAAGCCAATCTCGTCGGCAACGAAACCCTCGCCATCACCAACGTCGACGACTCCACCATGGAGCGCGAAGCCACCGTCTCCTTCCCCACCATCGCCGGCCGCGAGCGCGCCATCCCCGCCACCAAGAGCTTCACCGCGCAACTGCTCAACCTCTATCTTCTCGCCCTCATGAGCGCCGTCTCGCGCGACCTCATGGACGCCGCCGAGCTCAAGCAGCGTCTCGCCGAAGTCGCCGCTCTCCCCGGCCAGATCGAAACCCAGCTTCGCGGCTGGGAGGAGGCCATGCACCGCGTCGCCTACCAGTACCGCGAAGCCAAGAATTTCCTCTTCCTCGGCCGCGGCATTCACTATCCCATCGCCCGCGAAGGCGCGCTCAAGCTCAAGGAATCCGCCTACCTCCACGCAGAAGGCTATCCGTCGGGCGAGCTAAAGCACGGCCCCAACGCCCTCGTCGCCGAAGGCACACCCCTCGTCATGATTGCCACCGTCGACCACTCCGATCCCGACTCCATCCAGCGCTACGAAAAGGTCGTTCAGCTCATGCGCGACATGCGCGAGCAGCACGCCAGCATCCTCGCCATCGCCAACACCGGCGACGCAACCGTAGCCGAGCTCGCCGACCACACCGTCTATGTCGCCGAGATGCGCGAACCTCTGCTCGCGATCTGTGAGACGATTCCCTTGCAGCTTCTTTCCTACTGGATGGCCATCAACAACGGCATCGACGTCGACCATCCCCGGAACCTGACCAAGGCTGTACTCGCCGAGTAGGGACAATACCGTGGCCTGGAAAGTGTGTAATCCTACCCATGAATTTGGGTGCCGCGGGTCCCTCGCATCTGGGGACTCGGCAAGCCACAGATCTCCCAGTTCAAGGCTCTAACGGAGCACCACATCCCATGGCGTATTTCTTAGCCCTCGATATCGGCGGCACCAAGACCGACTACCTCCTCGCCGACGAAACCCGCGAACTTGCTCGTGTCCGCACTGGCACCATCAAGCGCATGCGCACCGACGCCTCCACCGCAGCCGCCAACCTCGACCAGGCTCTCTCGGAACTCACCCACCGCACCGGAATCTCACCGCAAGACATCACCCGCACCTGCATCGGCACCGCCGGCGAAACTGTCCCGCTCGTCACCACCTGGCTCCGCGAAGCCTTCGCCGCCCGCGTCTCCGGCGACCTCATCCTTGTAGGCGATGTAGAGATCGCACTCGACGCCGCATTTCAAGGCGGCGTCGGCGTGCTCGCGATGGCCGGCACCGGATCGAACGTCGCCGGCCGCATGCCCGACGGAACCCTCGTCACTGCCGGCGGCTGGGGACCCGAGCTCGCCGATCAAGGCTCTGGGCACAAGATCGGCCGCGAAGGCCTTCGCGCTGCACTCATGGCCCGCGATGAACAACTCCCATCCATCCTCCTCAACGCGGTCCTCAAGTTCTGGAAACTCGCCTCGCTCGATCTCCTCGTCGAGTACGCCAACTCCCGCCCCGCGCCTGACTTCTCACGCCTCACCGAAGTCGTTCTCCGTTGCGCCAAACAGGGCGACGTCGTTGCCGCCGAAGTCCTCCGCCGCGAGGGCCAGGATCTCGGCTGGCTTGTCCGCGTCGTCCTCCACCGCATTCACGCCGCGTCCCCCGCCGACGCCACTCTGCCCAGCCTCGCCTTCACCGGCTCCATCATGGAAAAAGTTCAGCCCGTGCGCGACGCCCTCATCGCTTCCGTCCGCGCCGAGTTCCCCACCCTTCACGCGCTCGACGGCGTCATCGATCCCATCGCCGGCGCTCTCTGGCGCGCGCGCTCCAGTCATTCTTAATCCAGATTGACTACTATGGATACATGAACCTCGATAGGCTCAGGGCCTTGAGCTTACCGCTCCAAAAAAGACAGCAACTTCAATGGCCTTGCCGATTGGTTCTGTTTCTCCTTGCCCTCTCCGCGCTCGCAACCGTCGCGCATGCGCAAGGTGGCCCACCTTTCCGCACCGACGATCCCGAAACGCCCGGCAACAAGCACTGGGAAATTAACTTTGGCTGGATCGGCGATCGCAATCCTCAGGCAGGCGCCTACCAAGTCCCTGACTTCGACATCAACTACGGACTCGGCGACCACATACAGCTCAAGTACGAAATCCCCATCGCCATCGAAGAGACCCGCCCTGTCCCCGGCACAAATCAACTCTCGCCCTCCGCGCAGGAGCAGGTCATCGGCGGCCTCGGCGAAAGCCTTCTCGGTATCAAGTGGCGATTCTACGAACATCATCTTAACGACCCGTGGGTAAAGAATCGCTTCGGCACCGGTCTACTGGGAGCCTTCGGCCATCATCCATCCGACCAGCCTCAGCTCGCGGCTGCCTCCGGCGACTCCCCCGGCGCCGCCGATTCCACACAACCCACCGTCAACTTCAGCATCTCCACCTACCCGCAACTCTATCTCGACAATCCCACCCGCTCCGTCCCTCGCGGTGTCGTCGCCCCCGGTCCCAACTTCTTTCTCCCAATTGAAATCAACGGCCGCATCGGCCCTATTCGTCTCGACGGCGAAGTCGGCTACAACTTCGGCAACCATGCGCTGCCCCAGAGCTGGAACCGCGGCCTGCTCGTAGGCCACGAGTTCTCTGACCGCACCGAAGCGTACCTTGAGATCTACGACATCCAGGACGCCAACACCCTCCCCACCGGCCAGGGTATCGGGCAGTTCGCCACCGGCGGTCCCAAACAGCGGGAGACCACGCTAGGCGCCGGCGGCCGACAAGCACTCAATCACTCCAAAACATTCAACTTATTGCTGATGGCCGGCCGCAGCTTCCAAACCATCACAGCCAGCAATAGCCAGCCAAGCTGGATCGCGTACGTCGGCGTTCAACTCCTGCTGGGACCCGCCGAGCCCGTCACACCGCAGGTCGAACAAAAGCTTCCAAACGAAAGCAAGCGGTAGTACGCACACGCGCACTACCGCCCTTTTCTTTGAAGTTACCGCAAGCTATTTCTGCACGCCAAACGTAAACACAGTCTCCGAGTGCATCGTCTCTCCCGGCTTCAGCAGTGTCGACGCAAACTTCGGCTGGTTCGGCGCATCAGGAAAATGCTGCGTCTCCAGGCAGAACCCCGCATACTTCTGATACGTAACGCCAAACTTTCCAGTCTTGCTTCCATCCAGAAAGTTGCCGGAATAAAACTGAACACCCGGTTGCGTTGTTGTCACGGTGAGTGTCCGCCCGCTGGTCGATTCATACACCTTCGCAGCCACATGCAGGCCGTCGCCGGCATCATTTAACACCCAGTTATGGTCATAGCCGCCGCCAATCTTCAACTGCTCGTTGGTGTCGTTGATACGCGCACCAATCGCGGTCGGCTTGCGGAAGTCAAACGGTGTTCCCTCCACCGGCGCCAGCTCGCCGGTAGGAATCTGCGTAGCATCCACCGGCGTGTAGCGGTCTGCGGGCATCATCAACACGTGATCGAGGATCGTGCCTTTCCCGTCGCCCGCCAGGTTGAAGTAGCTGTGGTTGGTAAGATTAACCACCGTGGCCTTGGTCGTAGTGGCAATGTAATTAATCTTGAGCGACTTGCCCTCCACGGTATAGCGCACGCGCGCGGTCAGCGTACCGGGAAATCCCATATCGCCATCCGGACTCACCAGCGTCAACTCGACGCCATCCGGAACCTCTTTGCCCGCCCAAACCTTACCGCTGAAGCCCGCAGGCCCACCATGCAGCGCGTTGCCATTGTTGTTCAGCGGCACATGATAGGCCTTGCCATCAATCGTGAACGTGCCCTTCGCGATGCGGTTCCCATAGCGTCCCACAATCGAACCGAAGTACGTGCTCTTATCCGCTTCATACTCCTTCAAACTGTCATAGCCCAGCACCACATCCGCCTTTTTCCCAGCGCGGTCGGGAGCTTCGATACTAACTACCCGCGCACCAAACGTCGTAACCAGCACGGTAAGGTTCTCGTTGCTGAGGGTATAAATTTGCACCGGCGTTCCATCCGCCGTCTTCCCCCAATCCGCCTTCGTCACACCCGCCTGCGCCAGCGAACTCATGAACACAACCGCAACTCCAACTACCGCCTGCTTGAATGTCATCCCATCTCCTTGAAACTTGAATCGCTTTAATTCATCTTCGCCGCATCATTCTTTACCACGCGCGCTACCCTTGTCCACACGGGACGTCAGCCCTGACCGTACGTTGCGCTCGCCCCATGCTTCCTCAGGTAATGCCGATCTAGCAGCGCTTGCGAAACCTCGTCCGCACTAGCCTTCAGCGTAAGGGTGCGATACGCCATCTTCGCCACAGCCTCCAGCACCACCGCATTGTGCGCCGCGTCCGCAGCGTTCTTTCCCCACACGAATGGAGCATGCCCCGCCACCAAACAAGCCGGCACTGCCATAGGATCAATCGCCGGAATCCCTTTGAACCGCGCCACGATCGCGAGCCCCGTCTCGTGCACATACTTCCCCTGGATCGCCTCATCGCTCAACGGCAAACTCACCGGTACGGGCCCATGAAAGTAATCCGCATGCGTGGTCCCGAACGCAGGAATCGCCAACCCCGCCTGCGCAAAGCTCGTAGCAAACTCCGAGTGCGTATGCACCACCGCACCAATCTCCGTAAACTCCCGATACAACAGCGTATGCGTATCCAAATCCGACGACGGCTTCAACGTCCCCTCAACAATCTTTCCGTCGAGGTCGGTCACCACCATGTCCTCAGCCTTCAACACGTCGTAATCCACGCCTGACGGCTTAATCACCACCAACGCCTGCTCCCGATCCACGCCCGAAGCATTCCCAAACGTATACAGCACCAGCCCCCTGCGCACCAACTCCAGGTTGGCCTCCAGAACCTCTTCCCTCAGCTTCTTCAACAGCATCGAACACCTCGCCTAATCTTGATCGCCTGTTCAAGGGACCGTGATCCAACTTGTTTTTCTTTCTTTCATCCCTCTGGAAATCTGCTTCTCTATCTACGAACGCCAAACCCCAGCCGCAATCCTCCGCAGTTCAGGCAGCACATCTCCCATCCCAACCGATTCACTCCGCCGCGATCCAAACGCAAAATAAACCTTCCGATACAGCGCAAACAACTCGTCATACAACTTCACGGCTCCGGCCTCAGGTTCATACGTCTTGAACGGCAGACACATCTTCTCCTGCGCCTCCTCGATCGTCTGGAACACGCCCGCCGCCACGAGCGCAAAGATCCCCGACCCAAGGCTGGTCGGCACGCCATCGGGCACCAGCACCGGCTTGCCCAGCACGTTCGCGTACACCTGGTTCAGCACCACATTATTCTGCGGAATCCCGCCCGCATTAATCACCCGATGCACCGGCACGCCATGCTCCGCCATCCGCTCCAGAATAATCCGTGTATGAAACGCCGTTCCCTCAATCGCGGCAAACAGTTCATCCTTGGCCGTATGAATCAGGTTCCACCCCAACGTCATCCCGCCCAGCTCAGGATTCACCAGCACTGTCCGATCGCCATTATCCCAGCTCAACCGCAACAGTCCCGTCTGTCCCGGCTTATACTCCGCCAGCCCCTCCGACAGCTCGCGCACGTTCGTCCCCGCCCGCCGCGCAATCGCCTCAAAGATATCACCGGTCGCTGAAAGCCCCGCCTCAATCCCCGCATACGCCGGATGGACGCTGCCCGGCACCACTCCGCAAACCCCCGGCACCAGCGTCGTTTCGCTACTCATCGCAATAATGCAAGTCGACGTCCCCACCACATTCACCACGTCGCCTTCCTTGCACCCCGCACCAATCGCATCCCAATGCGCATCGAACGCTCCCACCGGGATCGGAATTCCCGCCGGCAGTCCCATCTCCTTCGCCCACCGCTCGCTCAGCCCGCCCGCAACCGCATCGGACGTCCGATACTCCCCGTCGAGCTTCTCCCTCACCCCATCAAAAACCGGATCCAGCTTCGACAAAAATTCCTGCGACGGCAGCCCTCCCCACTTCGGATTCCACATCCATTTATGCCCCATCGCGCACACACTACGCGGAGCCTTCGCCGCATCCGTAATTCCAATCAGCGTAGCCGCCACCATGTCACAATGTTCCAGCGCCGTCGCAAACCGCTCCCGCTTCTCCGGATTGTTCCTTAGCCAATACAGCAGCTTCGCAAATCCCCACTCATGCGAGTACACCCCGCCGCACCACTCAATCGCCTCAAGCCCAGTCGCATGCGCAAGCTCGGTAATCTGCTGCGCTTCCTTATGCGCCCGGTGGTCGCACCACAGCATATACTCATCCAGCGGTTGCAGCTTCGCGTCTACTGGGATCACACTCGACCCCGTCGTATCCAACGCCAGCGCCACAATCTCGTTCGCGTCCACACCACTCTGTTTGACCACCGCGCGCACAGCCTCCACCAGTGCGCGCATCTGGTCTTCATGCGACTGCGTAGCGAAATCCGGATCTTCCTGCTTCCTGTGCAGCGGATACCCCGCCGAAGCAGTCCCCAGCCTGCCTCGCTCACTATCCAGCAACGTCACGCGAACGCTGAGCGTTCCAAAATCCACACCTGCAACGATGGCCATACGATCCCTTCACTCTTCCGATGCTCGCGTACCTTCGCCGGTTCGCGAGGCGCTCGATTGAAATAATGCCTAGTGTAAACGTTTTCCGTGGGGTACGATACCTGTGGGAACCATCGCTAGTCAATCCCATTTTCTTCCATTCGCTTCCAGTATCATTCACGCGTATGCTGATCCACAAAACCAGGTTGCCTTCCCCGTGAAACGAACGCGCAAGTCCAATGACGTGACCACGCCCCCGAAGATCGACATCCGCGGCGTAGCTTCGCTTGCCCGCGTTTCGATCGCCACGGTCTCCCGCACCATCAATCACGTCCCCACCGTCGACCCCGTCCTCGCCGCCCGCGTCTGGAAAGCCGTTACCGATCTCAACTACTTTCCCAACACCCAGGCCCGCGCTCTCGTCTCCGGCAAAAGCCGCCTGCTCGGCCTCGTCGTCTCTGAAATTACAAATCCGTTCTTCCCCGAGCTCATTCAAGAGTTCGAACAGATTGCCGTCGCGCGTGGCTATGAAATTCTCATTGGCTCGACCAACTACGAAACCAAGACCATGGAACTCTGCGCGCGCCGCATGCTCGAGCGCCAGGTCGACGGCGTCGCCATCATGACCTTTGGCATCGAGGATTTTCTCCTCGATCGCTTCGCCGCCGATAACATCCCCTTCGTCTTCATCGATCCCGCACCCTCACGCCCACTCAACAGCGTTCTCGCTGTCGACTATCGCGCCGGCATCTACGAGGGCGTCCAGCATCTCGCCGTCCTCGGCCACCGAAACATCGGCTTCATCAGCGGCCCCCTCACGCGGCGCTCCGCCCAGAGTCGCAAGGCCGCCTTCCTCAGCTGCCTCCAGTCCACAGGCATCAAGGCCAATCCCGACTGGCTCATCGAAGGCAATCACGCACTCGATGGCGGTCGCGATGCCATGAACAAGATCCTCGCGCTGCCCACCTGGCCTACCGCCATCATCTGCTCCAACGACATGACCGCCATCGGCGTCCAACATGCCCTCTTTGAAGCCAACCTGCGCGTTCCCGACGACTTCTCCCTCATCGGCTTCGACGACATCCACCTCGCGGAATACACCATCCCGCCCCTCACCACGGTCCGTATGTCTTGTAGAGATCTCGCCACGAAAGCCATCGACAATCTACTGTCGCGCCTAAAGCCGGACGACTCCCCCGAAGCATCCGTAACTAAGATCACCACGCGCCTAATCGTTCGCCAAACTACGGGTCTGCCGCGAAACACGCTTCAAGATCTTCCCGATATGCCTGCCACCAGGCCGCGCAAGCGCTGAACCCTTTCGGCACTCTCCTACCCAACCCCGTCATCTCGACCGGAGCATCACCCTTTTGCCTTTGTGATGCGCAGTGGAGAGACCCCTGTACTGGTCTTTGCCGTTGCCTTTCTTTCTGTCATTCCCTTGGGAATCTGCTTCTACTCCCGCCGTTACTCCAGCCCGAACCCGCGCTATGCCGTCGGGACAGGTGCCGTGCGCGCCCGCGCTACGCTTCGATACGTCGGCACATATCCCAGGCTGCGAGCAAATGCCAGGATCTTGTCGAACTGCAGACTGATCGTCGCGCCCGCCTTCTGCGTCACCTCGTCTTCAATCGGCAGATCGAAATCATCAGCCCCATACAGCAAACCTTCCAGCGCTCGCTCATTCTGCGTCAGCACCGAAGTCCGAATCCGCGGCACGTTGTCCAGGTAGATCCGGCTCAGCGCCAAGTGCCGTAAATATTCGCTGGTGCTGATCTCGATCCCGCCCAATTGGTCTCCCAGCGGCGTGAAGTACGGCTTGAACGTCCAGCACAGAAAGCTTCCCAACCCGCCCACCTCATCCTGAAACTGCCGTGTGCGCTCCAGGTGCTCAATCCGCTCCTCAATCGTCTCGTCGAACCCAATCACCATCGTCGCCGACGTCTTCAGCCCCGCTTCCACAATCGCCTTCTGCGCCTCGAAATACTGCGCCACCGTGTACTTGAACTTGCTGTGTCGCCGGCGAAAATCCTCCGTAAGAATCTCCGAGCCGCCACCCGTAATCCAGCGCACGCCCGCGTCCTTGAACCGCTGCGCCGTCGTCACGTAGTCCAGCTTCGCGTGATCCGCCAGGTACATGAACTCCGCGATCGTCAGCGCATAAAACTCCATCGCGTCGCCATACCGCTCCCGCACCGCCTGAAACAAATCGCAGTAATACTCCAGGGCCAGCGCCGGATTGAATCCCCCGTTGAATCCCACCAGGTCCCCACCCAGCGCAATCAGCTCATCGATCTTCGCGAACACCTGCTCCTGCGTAAGAACGTACCCGCCCTCGCCTCCCGGCAGCGTGTAAAACGCGCAGTAGTCGCATTGCGCCACACACACATTGGTGTAGTTGATGATGCGCATCAGCATGTACGTGCAGGCGTTCGGCTCGTGATATCGCGACCGAACGATCTGTGCCAACTCGCGCATCTCTTCATCGCTGGCGGTCTTCCATAGCCACAAGGCTTCCTCAGCCGTCACGCGTTCACGGCTCTGAACCTTCGCTCGAATTTCGGGGATCAACACTTCGGTAGCATTCACCCCTCTAGTCTATTCCGAACAGCCATTCTCAACCCCACTCAGGTTCCTGACTATTCCGTCATCCGCGCTACCCCTCGACCACCGGCAGCGTGAAGCTGAACACCGACCCCTCCCCAAGCTGGCTGGTCACAGACAGCGTCCCGTGGTGCGCATCGATGATTGCGCGGCTAATCGCCAATCCCATCCCCGTCCCCCACGTCTGATGGCTCGGGACGCTCGCCCGATAAAATCGCTCAAAAATCAAACTCTGCTCCGACAAATCAATCCCCATCCCGCGGTCGGCCACGCTCACACACACCATCCCGTCCTTGCGCTCCGCCGAAATACTGATCGGGCTCCCTGCCGGCGAGTACTTCGCCGCATTCTCTACCAGATTCGTCAGCACCTTCGTAATGAAGTCAGCATCGGCCACCACCATCGGCAGCGGCGGTAGATCCACCTTCACCTCCCGGCTATCCAGCAGACTCGAGCAGTTCGCCAGCGCCTTCTCCACCACCGCACCCACCGCCGTCGGCGCAAACGTCATATGCACTTCGCGCGTATCCAATTGCGCCATCTCTACGGCCTCGGTTACCAGCTGATTCAGCCGATCGCTCTCTTCGTCGATCACAGTGAGTAACTCCCGCTGCCCCTCCGCATCCAAAGCCTTCGGCAGAAGCAGCGTCGACGCTGCCGCCTTGATCGCCGTCAGCGGCGTTCGCAGCTCATGTGTAATTGAGTCGATCATCAGCGACCGTAGCCGCTCGCTCTCCTTGGCCGCCTCGCCCCGCGTCACATCCTCCAGCGCCTGCGCCCGATCAATCGACACCGAAATCAATCCCCCAATCGCCTCCAGCGTCTCGGTCGAAAGCCTCACCCCCCGGCCCAATCCATCGATCAGCAACAGCCCGCGCGGCCTTACCCCCTCGCGCAGCGGAATCCTCGCCTGCAGCCCCACCATCTCCGCACCCGGCAGCGTCTGCGCCAGTTGCCGCAGCCCAATGTCATCCATCTGGATCTCTGCACCCTCTCCCGCCATGTAGCGCCGGTCGCCGTCCAGCAGGTAAAGCACAATCGCGTCCGCCCGCGTCACCAGCAGGATCGCCGGACTGATTGCGTTCAACAGCCCCGCCACATTCTCCGCCTGCAGCAATTGACGGCTCAGCCCGTACAGCACCTCCAGCTCTCGCTGCCGCCGCCGCGCATCCTCGGCCTGCTTGCGCGCCCGCTCGCTCAGTCGGCTGCCCACCACCGCCACCGTCAGAAACACAAAAATCGTCAGCCAGTTTTGAGGATCACTGATCGTCAGCGTCCCAATCGGCGGCAAAAAATAAAAGTTGTACCCAACCGTCGCCGCAATCGACGTAGCCACCGCATAGCGCAAACCCCACCGCGCCGCCAGAAACAGCACCAGCAACAGCAGCGTCAGCGCCACCGTCGTAGGGTTAACATGCAGCCATAGGTGATATACGGCTACAATTCCCGTCAGCACCACTGCTGCCGTCGACCACCGAAATACTTCCACCACTCGATGTGAGTTCACAAGGAGATACTACGACTTGCCGCCCGATTCCACACCTCGGAAGAGTCCCGAAGACTGGCTGATGACAGCCGATCCCGAGAAGACGCGCGGTCGCTTCAAGATTTTTCTCGGTTACGCCCCCGGCGTCGGCAAGACCTTCAGCATGCTCTCCGAAGGCATTCGTCGCCGCCAGCGCGGTGAAGACGTAGTCATCGGCGTCGTCGAAACCCACGGCCGCAAAGGCACCGCCGAACTCGCCAACAAGCTCGAACACGTTCCCACCCACGAGATCGACTACAAAGGCACCCTCTTCCACGAGATGGACGTCGACGCCATCCTCGAGCGCAAACCACAGGTCGTCCTCATCGACGAGCTCGCCCACAGCAACATCGTCGGCAGCCGCAACACCAAGCGCTACGAAGATGTCTTTCTCCTCCTCGAAGCCAACATCGATGTCCTCAGCACCATCAACGTCCAGCACATCGAAAGCCTCACCCCCCGCATCCAGAGCCTCACCGGGATCCCCGTCCGCGAAACCGTTCCTGACTGGGTCCTCGACCGCGCCGACGAGATCGTCATCTCCGATCTCACCCCCGAAGCCCTCGTCACCCGCATGCGCCGTGGCGACATCTACCCCGTCGACCGCTCCGAGCGCGCCCTCGCCAACTTCTTCCGTCGCGGCAATCTCATCGCTCTTCGCGAGATGGCCCTCCACCGCGTCACCCGCGCCGTCGATCGCACCCTCGACGACTACGTCAAGCGCAAACAACTCGGCCCCCACTGGTCCGTCACCGAAAAAGTAGCCGTCTGCATCAGCAATCGTCCCCAGGCCCGCGACCTCATCGCCCGTGGCGCGCGCCTCGCCGAAGGCCTTAACGGCGAACTCTATGTCCTCCACGTCCAGAATCACAAGGACGACTCCCCCGAGTGCAAGCGCACCCTCGAAGCCAGCCTCAAGTTCGCCGAAAACCTCGGCGCCCACGTCGTGCAACTCACCGGCAAGCGCATCGCCTCCGCCACTGCCGCCTACATCACCGAGCAGCGCATCACGCAAGCCCTCTTCGGCCGCTCCGCACTCCACGGCCTCAAAAAATACCTCTACTTCTTCGCCATCCAGCGCTTCATGTCCGAAGCCCCCCACGTCGACCTTCACATCGTCACCCAGGAGGATCGCTAATGCGCGCCCTCGCACAGAAAGACAACTAGCATGCGCATCCTCATCGTCGACGACGAGCGTCAAATCACCCGCGTCCTCCGCACGTCGCTACAAAGTAGCGGCTACGAAGTCACCGTCGCCAACAACGGCCTCGAAGCCTTCGAGCTCTTCCGCACCGTATCTCCCGACCTCGTCATCACCGACCTTGCCATGCCCGAGATGGACGGCATAGAGCTAACCCGCGCCATCCGCCGCCTGGCCGAAACCCCCATCATCATCCTCTCCGTCCGCGAGCAGGAGACCATGAAAGTCGCCGCACTCGACGAAGGCGCCGACGACTACGTCACCAAGCCTTTCAGCATGCCCGAACTCCTCGCCCGCGTCCGCGCCAACCTCCGCAAAATCGCCCGCGAAGAACCCGCGCCCGCCGAAGTCACCGTCGGCGACCTATACATCGACACCCCCTCCCGCACCGTCCGCGTGCGCGGCGCCGAAATCCACCTCACCCCCAAGGAGTTCGATCTCCTCCTGCTCTTCGTCAACAATCCCAACCGCGTCCTCACCCACAAGTTCCTCCTCCGCCACATCTGGGGATCGGCCGGCGAAGATCAGCCCGAATACCTCCGCGTCCTCATCGCCCAACTCCGCAAAAAACTCGACCCCGCCGACAGCTCCCGCTACATCGAAAGCGAGCCCTGGGTCGGCTACCGCCTGCGCGCCGCCCTTACGACTTCTTAACGACTTCCCTACGGACTTCCTACCGGCTCCCACGGTCTACTGACTTCGGTTCAAAAACTGAGGCCCGTACTCCCATGCGCTTTTCCATGATTCAACAGCACCCGCACCGCACAGTCTTCGCCATTCCCGTAACCCTGTCTCTCCTGCTCGCAATCAGCATGCTCGCCCCTGCCGCCATCCACGCGCAGGCAGCGGACACGACCGCCGACACCTCCACCTCCACCAGCGTCCAAGCCCCGACACCCGCGGCGGCCGTTACGCCCACGCCACCAGCGCTCGACCAAAGCTTTTTCCATCGCCTCGGTCGCGTCTATGTCGCCGACTGGGCCGGCACCGCCCCGAGCAGCGCCATCACCGAGACTCGCCGCGGAACCCCCGCGCCCCTCACCTCGCCACCCTTCCCCTCCTCCGACTGGCCCATCGGCGGCACCACCACCATCGGCGTCCCCGACGGCCAGTCCTACCCGCTCATGCAAGCCATCAACCAGAACAAATCCCAGAGTAAGATCTACGGCTGGATCGAAGTTGGCGCCAACGGTTCCACCAACAACAAGACCAACGCCAGCAAAGGCATCCCCTCCAACTATCCCTCTGCCTACGACGAGTACGCCAACACCGTCCAGCTCGACCAGGCCGCGCTCTACTTCGATCGCATCCCCGACACCACCCAGACCAGCCACGTTGACTGGGGCTATCGCCTCACTCTGCTCTACGGCACCGACTATCGCTTCACCACAGCGAAGGGCATGTTGAGCCAGCAGCTCCTCGTTAAGAACAATCAGTACGGCTTCGATCCCGTCATGTTCTACATGGAGTTCTACGTTCCCAAAGTCGCGCAGGGCCTCGACATCCGCGTCGGCCGCTACATCTCTCTCCCAGACATCGAAGCGCAGCTCGCCCCCAACAACTACACCTACTCCCACTCCATCCTCTACACCGTCGACTGCTACACCCAGACCGGCATCAACGGCACCGTCAAGCTCAACGACCACTGGACCGCCCAGGCCGGCCTCTCCGCCGGCTGCGACACCATGCCCTGGACCACCGACGCCAAAGTTACCGGCAACTTCTGCGCCCAGTACACCTTCTCCAACGGCGGCGACGCCCTGTACACCTGCGCCAACAGCGTCAACGACGGCAAGTACGCCTACAATAATCTCGCCGCCTACTACGAGACCTGGTATCACCGCTTCAACGCCACCTGGCACACCGACACTGAGTTCTGGTATCAGTACGAAAAAGACACGCCCAACATGTACTGGTTCAACGGAACAGATCCCGCCACCGGCATTCAGTATGCAAACACCCCCAGCACGCCCTGGCCTGAGGCCACCTTCTATCGTCCCGGCCAAGGTGCAGTCAATCAAAACTTCGGCGCCGTCTGCAAGGACCCTCGCCTCCCCGCCGCCGACCAGCCTGCCCGTTGCTACGCTCCTGAGCTCGCCATCACCAACTACGTCGAGCACAGCTTCTGGCACGGTACCGCCTCACTCAACATTCGCAACGAGTGGGTCAACGATATCGTTGGCCAGCGCACCGGCACTCCTGCCAAGTATGAAGAGCACATGGTAGGCTTCGACTTCTGGGCCGGCTCCACCATCACCTTCCGCCCCGAGGTCAGCTACACCCACGCCTACGCCAAGTACGGCCTCACCGCCCTCAACATCGACCCCGGCGCCGCCGTCTCCAACCTCGAAGGCGTCTCGCAAGGTGCATCCCCAAACCCTCTCGGCTTAGGCAAGAACCAGGCCATTACCCTTGCCGCCGACCTCATCTGGCACTTCTGATTGCAAGGGGAGCACACTGGTTGTGCTCCCCGAAAGGTTCATCATGGCTGATCTCATCGCACTCATCACCATCGCGCTCCTCTTCCCCATTTCCCTGCTCTACGTCTCCGCATGCGACCACCTGAAAGGCAGCCGCCGATGATTGAAAACGTAATCCTCCTCATAATCTGTACCCTCCTTCTCATCTATCTCGTCTACGCTCTGCTGCGTCCGGAGAAGTTCTAATGTCACTCAACGGCTGGCTTCAAATTGCCCTCTTCATCGCGCTCATCCTGCTCCTCGCCAAGCCGATGGGCAGCTACATGACGCGTGTCTTCGATCGTCGCCGCACCTGGCTCGACCCCGTCCTCGTCCCCTGCGAGCGCCTCCTCTACAAACTCACCGGCGTCAACCCCGACGAAGAAATGCGCTGGACCCAGTACGCCATCGCGATGCTGGTCTTCAGCGCCGCAACGCTCGTCCTCACGTACGCCATCGAGCGCCTCCAGCAGTTCCTCCCGCTGAACCCGCAGCATCTCGCCGCGGTAGCACCCGACCTCGCCTTCAACACCGCCGTCTCCTTCACGACGAACACTAACTGGCAGGCCTACACGCCCGAGTCCACCATGAGCTATCTCACCCAGATGCTCGGTCTCGCCACGCACAACTTCTGGTCCGCCGCCGTCGGCCTCGCCCTCGCCATCGCCTTCATCCGCGGCATCGCCCGCCGCGAGATGAAGACCCTCGGCAACTTCTGGGTCGACCTCACTCGCGGAACCCTCTGGGTCCTCCTTCCTATCTGCATCGTCTTCGCCGTAGCCCTCACCTCGCAGGGAGTCATCCAGAACTTCCATCCCTACACCACCGCGAAGCTAGTCCAGCCGCAAACCGTCACCACCGCCGGCGCCGACGGCAAAACAACAACCACCACCGTCACCACGCAAACCATCGCGCAAGGCCCGGTCGCCTCCCAGGAAGCCATCAAGATGCTCGGCACCAACGGCGGCGGCTTCTTCAACGCCAACAGCGCGCACCCCTTCGAGAACCCCACACCCCTCTCGAACTTCCTCCAACTCCTCTCCATCTTCTTGATCCCCGCCGGCCTCACCGTCACGCTCGGCATGATGGTCGGCTCGCCGAAACACGGCTGGGCTGTCCTAGCCGCTATGACCATCCTCTGGTTCTGTGGCACCTTCGTCTGCTACTCGGCCGAAGCCAAACCCAACCCCCTCATGCACAACGTCGACCAGCACGCCTCCCTCACCCAATCGGGCGGCAACATGGAAGGCAAAGAAGTCCGCTTCGGCATCGCCAACTCCGCTCTCTTCGCGACCGTCACCACCGACGCAAGCTGCGGCGCCGTCAACGCCATGCACGACTCTTTCACCCCCCTCGGCGGCCTCGTCCCCCTCACCAACATCATGCTCGGCGAGATCGTCTTCGGCGGCGTAGGCGCCGGCCTCTACGGCATGCTCGTCTTCGTTGTCATCGCGGTCTTCATCGCCGGCCTCATGGTCGGTCGAACCCCCGAATACCTCGGCAAAAAAATCGAGGCCTACGACGTCCAGATGGCGATGCTCTATCTCCTCATCTTCCCGCTGATCATCTTGGGATTCGCCGCCGTCGCCGTCCTGATGCCCAACCTCGGTCTCTCGGCGCTGACAAACCACGGCCCCCACGGCCTCTCCGAGATCCTCTACGCCTACGCGTCGGCAACCGGCAACAACGGCTCCGCCTTCGCAGGCCTCAGCGCCAACACCCACTGGTACAACTACTCGCTAGGTTTCGCGATGTTCTTCGGCCGCTTCATGATGATCATCCCCATGCTAGCCATCGCCGGCAATCTAGCCGGCAAGAAAATCGTCCCCGAAACCGCTGGAACCTTCCCAGTGACCACACCGCTCTTCACGATCCTGCTCACCTCGGTCATCGTCATCGTAGGCGCGCTTACGTTCTTCCCCGCGCTATCCCTCGGCCCCATCCTGGAGCACCTGCTCCTCCACGCCGGCCACACCTTCTAGGTCCTCAAAATGAAAACCCTTTCGCCCCACCCAAACATCCCGTCATCTCGACCGAAGGCGCGCTCTTTGCGCCGTAGCGGAGAGACCCCTGTATTCCTGCTCGCAGCCGCATCACCTTCACCACTGCGCAAGTTGTTTTAGGTAGTCAGCATTCGGAGAAACCATGTCCACCGCAAGTCAAGCCAAAGGCCGCCGCTCGCTGTTCGATTCAACAATCGTTCGTCGCGCCTCCGTAGACGCTCTCGTCAAGCTCGCCCCAGCGACCATGATGAAGAACCCCGTCATGTTCGTAGTCGAAGTCGGCAGCGTCCTCACCACCGCCCTCCTCATCTACGACGTCTTCACCCACCACGGTCACTTCACCTTCGATCTCCAGATCACCCTCTGGCTCTGGTTCACGGTCCTCTTCGCCAACTTCGCCGAAGCCATGGCCGAAGGCCGAGGCAAAGCCCAGGCCGACGCCCTCCGCCTCGCCAAGTCCGAGACCACCGCCTACAAGGTCTCGAAGTCCGGAACCATCGAAGAGATCCCAAGCTCCCAGCTCCGCGCCGACGACGTAGTCAAAGTCATCGCCGGCCAGATGATCCCTGGCGACGGCGAAGTCATCGTAGGCGTAGCCTCGGTCGACGAATCCGCAATCACCGGCGAATCCGCCCCCGTCATCCGCGAAGCCGGCGGCGACCGTTCCGCCGTCACCGGTGGTACCCGCGTCCTCTCCGACGAGATCACGGTCCGCATCACCTCCAACCCCGGCGAAACCTTCCTCGACCGCATGATCGCGCTAGTCGAAGGTGCCGAGCGCCAAAAAACTCCCAACGAAATCGCCCTGAACATCCTTCTCGCCGGCCTCACCATCATCTTCCTGCTAGCCGTCGTCACCCTACAGCCCTACGCCATCTACTCCGGCGCGCCGCAAACCGTCTTCGTCCTCATCTCGCTGCTAGTCTGCCTCATCCCAACGACCATCGGCGGCCTACTCTCCGCCATCGGCATCGCAGGCATGGACCGCTTAGTCCAGCACAACGTTCTCGCGACATCCGGTCGCGCAGTAGAAGCCGCCGGCGACGTCAACACCCTCCTCCTCGACAAGACAGGCACCATCACCATCGGCAACCGCGAAGCCTCCGAGTTCGTCACCGCTCCCGGCATCACAAGCGATCAGTTAGCCGACGCCGCCCAACTCTCATCCCTCGCCGATGAAACTCCCGAGGGCCGATCCATCGTCGTCCTCGCCAAACAGCAGTACGGCCTCCGCGGCCGCGAGCTCGCGCACCTCAACGCCGAGTTCATCCCCTTCTCCGCCCTCACCCGCATGTCCGGCATCGAAGTCGACGGCCGCAGCATTCGCAAAGGCTCCGTCGACGCCATCTCCGCCTACCTCATCGAGCACGGCTCCAAGCTCCCCGACCTCGTCCGTGAATCCGTCGACGAAATCTCCCGCTCCGGCGGCACGCCTCTCGTCGTAGCAGAAAACGGCCGCGCGCTCGGCGTCATCCACCTCAAAGACATCGTCAAGGGCGGCATGAAAGAGCGCTTCGACCAGCTCCGCGCCATGGGCATCCGGACCATCATGATCACCGGCGACAACCCGCTCACCGCCGCCGCCATCGCCCGCGAAGCCGGAGTAGACGACTTCCTGGCCGAAGCCAAGCCCAAAGATAAAATGGACCTCATCAAGCGCGAGCAAGCCGAAGGCAAGCTAGTCGCCATGACCGGCGACGGCACCAACGACGCCCCAGCCTTAGCCCAGGCCGACGTAGGCGTAGCCATGAACTCCGGAACTCAAGCCGCCAAAGAGGCCGGCAACATGGTCGACCTCGACTCCAACCCCACCAAGCTCATCGAGATCGTAGCCATCGGCAAACAGCTCCTCATGACCCGCGGCGCGCTCACCACCTTCTCCATCTCCAACGACATCGCAAAATATTTCGCCATCATCCCCGCGATGTTCGCCGGAGCCTTCCCCGTCCTCAACGCGCTCAACGTCATGCACCTGCACAACCCGGAGTCGGCAATTCTCTCGGCAGTAATCTTCAACGCCCTCATCATCGTAGCGTTGATCCCATTAGCCCTACGCGGCGTCCGTTACCGCCCCATGTCCGCCGCCGCTCTCTTGCAGCGCAACCTCGTAGTCTACGGAGTAGGTGGCATCGTAGCCCCCTTCATCGGCATCAAGCTCATCGACATGCTCATCACTGCGCTCCATCTCGCCTAAGGTGCACCCATGAAAAAAACGATCATCACCTCCGTTCTCTACACCCTCATCACCGCGGTCATCCTCGGCATCGGCTACCCGCTCCTCATCACCGGCATCGACCACGTGCTCTTCCCCAAACAATCCAACGGAGAGCTAATCACCCGTAACAACGAGGTCATCGGCTCCCACCTCATCGGCCAGACCTTCACAGGCGACACCTGGTTCAACAGCCGCCCCTCATCCGCCGGCACCGGCTACGACGCCACCTCCTCTAGCGGCTCCAACTACGGCTCCACCAGCAAAGCCCTCATCGACCGCGTGCAGGCCAGCGTCACCACCGCTCAGAATGGCTCAGCGCCCGTCCCCATAGACCTCGTCACCGCCTCCGGCTCCGGCCTCGACCCCGACATCACCCCCGCCTCGGCCTACTACCAGGTCCCGCGCATAGCGCACGCCCGTCACCTCTCCGAATCCGCCCTCACCCACCTCATCGACGACACCACCACCCAGCGCCAGTTCGGCCTCCTCGGCGAACCCCGCGTCAACGTCCTCGACCTCAACCTCGCCCTCGACGCCCTCACCACCCACTAATCCAATCCATCGACGAGCACGTGAAACTTTCCGCCGGCCCTGCGGTCTAGGCAGTCCATGCCGATGCCTAAATTCTTTTGCTGTCTCCTTTTCCTTCTCGCGTCCCTCAAGTCGGGTGCACAACAAAAGAGTGTCCCTCGCATTGAACCGAGCGAATGTATCTTCCAACCCGACGGCTCTCATAAAACCCGTTGCGGTTATCTAGTCGTCGCAGAAAATCGAAACCGACCGCAGGGCACCACCATCAAGCTGCCCTTCATCTACGTGGAAAGCAACAACCCCGCCAAGCATTTGGATCCAGTGCTCTTCACCGGCGGCGGCCCGGGCCTCAGTTCCCTGCATCCCGTCACGTCCATCGACCGCAGGTCCCTTCTCCACGACCGCGACTACATAGCCTTCGAGCAGCGCGGAACCCATTTTGCGCAACCTAACCTGGAGTGCGACGGCCTCGGCCAGGCAGTTCAGCACGCAACCCTCGAACACGCGTCGGTAGACGAAGCGGTCTTCGCTGCGATCCGTCAATGTCGCGCGAAGCTGACGCAGCAAGGCATCGACCTCTCCGCCTACAACACCGATGAGAGCGCGGCAGACATCGAAGACCTTCGCCGCCTGCTACACATCGATTCGCTCAACCTCCTCGGCATCTCCTACAGCGGCGGCCTCATGATGGCGGTCCTGCAAAAGTATCCCGACCACATCCGCTCACTCATCCTCGACTCGCCGCTCCCGGAGTTCGTGAACATCGACGAGCAGGAGCTCGCCAACTTCAATCACGTGCTCACCTCGGTCTTGGACAGCGCCGACCCCACCTTGACTCCGCGCTTCCGCGCCTACTTCTCCAGCCTCGACCACAAAGTCTTTTCGATCCGTTACACCCTCAACGACGGCAGGACGGTCACGCTCAACTATGGCCGCAACGAAATGCTCGGCATCCTCAAGGGCAAGCTCGAAGACTACGACGGTATTCAAGAGTTGCCGCATATTGTCAGCGATATGATCAGCGGCCACCGGGGACCCTACCTCAAAGCGTATTTTGACGGCGTGTTCTCCAACAACGGCGCCATGTCCGGCATGCGAATGTCAGTCTATTGCTCAGACAAAATGGCCTTCGAGGACCCAGCCATCATCCGGCAGCAGGAAACCATCATGCCCTGGCTGGCAGGGTTTCACGTCAACGACGTCTACCAGCCCTTGTGCGACTGTTGGCAAGTCAAACCGATCGACGCCGCCACCAAAAAGCCGTTCTACAGTAACGTGCCCGTTCTGCTTGGCGCGGGAGACTTGGATGATGCCTGCAGGCCTATCTATAACGACATGATCCATCAGTATTTCCCCAACAGCCAGCGTCTCCTCTTCACCAAACGCCAGCACGCGCCGCTGTTGAACTCCTTGGAAGGGGACGTCTATATCGGAGCGTTTCTCGATAACCCGTTTCAGCGGCTCGCCGGACAGAAGGATATCCAGGCCTACTGAAAACCCTGTCAAGCCCCTCCGCCACCCTAAATTCGCCAAAACCCCCGTCAACACTGGCGATTTATATTTCCAAAACTTGGCATAGTTACCCCACGCAAAGGACTAAACTTTAACTAGACCCTCCATAAACCACCGAGACCAGATAGCAAATGCCGTCAACGCCTGCTTTGCCGTCGTAACCCCTTTAGAAGAGATACTTTAGCTCTAACCCGCACGGTTAGACTACTTTACGGCCAGTGTCCAGGGTCGGGGGGATACTTTGCGTTATAACCCGTGTGCTAGCAAGACTTTGCGGGAAAGGTACCCTATGAGGGGGGGGTGCCCTACCGTCCCGCCCGCCTCAGTTCCGGAACCCGCCGCCGCTGCGAAACGCCAGCCAGCCTAAACGTGATCACCATCGCCGGCACCAAGTAGGCAAACGACCCCAGCACCCACATCACCACCGCCCCAAGCACCTGGTCATCCAACACCGAAATCCCAAACGGATTTGGGTGCTGCACATAGTAGCTATAAACCGGCCGCTCGCAGAACGCCAAAAACGCCGACAGCATCGTCATCACCACATCGCCCAAAGCCAAATAGACCAGCATCCCCCAATCGTCCGGACGCTGCTTCGCCGGCCACGGCCGCAAGATATACCACCAGAACAGCAGCGACGTCAGCAGGAAGCAAAGGTGCTCAATGCCATGTACTGTCTCATTCTCGAGCGCATAGTTGTATGCCGCCGGAACATGCCACGCGAGATAGGCCACATTCATTCCGAGCCAAGCAACAGCAGGCGTAACCAGCCACTCGGCAACACGCCGCAACGCCGTAACCCGTACGAGCGGGCCAACCACCCATCGCAACACCGGCCGCGGCAAACCACGCAGTAACGGCACCACAGGAAGCCCATACAACAGCAGCATCGGAATCGCCGACATCAACAGCAGATGTTCAATCATGTGCGCGGTCAGCAGCGCGTCCGCAAAGCCATCCAAAGGCGACGCGACCACCATCCACAACAGCGCCAGCCCACCCAGGAAGGAAGCTAACCGCTCGTCACTGAACTGCGCACGACGCGTCCTGCGCAACGCTATCCATCCGCGTACATACACCAGCGCGATGAGCACAATCAAGAGGGTCAACCCAATCGGCAGCTTCCAATCCGCGAAGATGTCCCGCACCACATCGGACATACGCTACTGCTTCTGCCCCGGAGCAACCGCGCCCTGAGACTTCTGCTGCTCCATCTCACTATTGCGCGTCAGCTCTCGCGAAGCATCGATCGCTGGTTGCAGATCATTGCCCCGCAGCGTCATCAGGAACTTCACCAGCGCCTTGGTCTCGGAGGGATTCAGCGCATTGCCATACGCGGGCATGTTGCCGCCTCCCTGCAGCACCTGCCGCACAATCTGGTCCTCGGTGAGCCTCGTAGCCACCGAATCCAGCGCCGGTCCGCGCTGTCCGCCCGCGCCATCCAGCTCGTGGCAGTTGCGGCATTGCTTGTCCTGCAGCACCAGCGCCCCCTGTCGCTCCAACGGCGTTCGGTTCTGCATATACTTCACCGGCACCGCGTCGCTCGACCATGCATCCATCACCGGACTCCACGGCGTATACGTTCCCAGCCGCGTGAAGATGCCCAGCGACACAGCGATCACCGATACCGACAGCACCGCAACAGGCCGCCGAGCCCAGTGTCTCTCACCTTCACTGGCAATGAGCGGTAACATCAGCATTCCAGCAATCGCAACCACCGGGACAATCATCAGCACCGGCGTCTCCAGCGCCGGAGGAAGAAACGCAAGCACCGCATAGATCCATAGGAAGAAGAAGTCAGGCTTCGGTGCCGTCTGGATGATCGTAGGATCCGGCTGTCCGCTTGGACCGAACGGCCCAAAGAAGAACGCGCAAGCCATCACCGCGAAAAGGATCGCGGCTGCAAACACCGCATCTTTCCAGGCCGCGTCGGGAACAAACGGCATGCCCGTCTTCTCGACCAGTTCGTGATACTCGCGCTCATACGTCGACTTCCGCACCAGACGCCCCGGCATCGGCCAGTCGCTAACTCCATGCCGCAACACCATCCACACATGCACGCCAACCCCTGCCAACAGGAGCCCGGGAATCACGAACACATGCAGCGTAAAGAAGCGAGACAGAGTAGCGCCGCCAATAATCGGCCCACCTAGGACGAGGTGCACCAGTTGCGCCCCAACAAACGGCACGCGACTAACGATCGAAGCCCCAATCCCAAGCCCCCAATACGCATCCTGGTCGAACCGCATCACCTGCCCGGTGAACGCCATGCCCAACGTCAGCAGCAGGAGGACAACACCAACGATCCAAGTAAGCTCTCGAGGAAATTTATACGCGCCGAACAGAAAGACCTGCACCATGTGGATCAGCACAATCGCGATCATGAAGTCTGATCCCCAGCCATGCAGTGCACGCACATACCATCCCAAAGCAATATTGTGGTTCAGGAAATTAAGGCTTGTCCACGCTTCATTCGCGGAAGGACTATAGATTAGCGCCAGCAGAACCCCCGTCATCACCTGCAGGATCAGCAAAACCGTCGCGGCACTGCCAAACACATACCACCAACTCGCGTTGTTCGACGGAGTGGGATGCGCGGCTGCTTCGCTGATCGGTTTGATAAGACCAAGCCGATGCTCAAGCCACTCGTAAGCAGCGATGCCGCTCTCCTTTAGCCTTCCCATGTTGTTGACCTCGTCTCAACCGTGGAGGGTTCGATCTGGATCAGTGGCTTATCCTTGCAAGAAGCCTGGGTCGCAAGCGTCGGCATGGCGCCCGCATGAATCACCAGCGAGCTGCCTGCGATCTTGTATTTGTATTCGAACAAGCCGCGCTCCGGAGGTCCGGACGCTCTGCTACCGTCCTCGTAATACGCTCCACCGTGACACGGGCAGAGAAATAGCTTCGACTCAGAGAACCACCGAACCGGGCAGCCAAGATGCGCACAGTTGATGGCGAACACCTGGAACGTCTGATCCGAGACACGCCGAACCCAGCAAGAGACCTTCGCCGTTTCACCATCATCAAACGTCGCAACCGGGCTACGGAACTCAGCCAACCGCGTCTGGCCCACGGGAAAATCATTCACTTCCCCGATGCTGATCCAGGAACCAACACTGGATTTCTTCCTGGAGGCTGGCCCGAGCAGATAACCGATCAGAGGTACAGCAAGCACCGCGCCGACAACCGCATTAAGCCCGACAGCAAGCTTGAACAGAAACACTCGACGCGTGTGTGCCTGCGCCTTGCCCTCGGGCGACAAGGCGTCGTTACTAGACTCTCCCGGATATTTTAGAAATTCGCTCATACTCGTCTCCACACATCGGTGAGTGGTCTAAGGGTGCACATAAGGCTGGCCTGGAGCAGCTACTCGATGCGAAGCGAGCCACGCCACAATATCGGTAATCTCTTTGTCGGTCATAGCCCGTGAACCCGCTCCCATCACGTCGGACCGCCAATCAGGCATCCCGTCCTCAGGCTGGCCAGCGATTATTATGCTGCGTAAGCCCTGGTCGCTAATGAGCGCAAGGTAGGCGGGATCGACAAGTGAGCCAGTAGAATTCTCTTTTCGCTTGAGACCGATTCCGTCGCTGCCGTGGCAAGTCGCACAGAACGTCGTGAAGGCTTGTTGCCCTTGAACTGAATCCCCCGAAGAACTACCGGCATAAGGGGGAGCGGACTGGCCTTGAAGCGCCGCCTGCGTGGCCCACGCTGACTCAACTCCCTGCGCCAGGATGGTGATCTGCTGATCCGTCAGCATCCCACCCTGACTCTTTGCAAACGCCGGCATCATGGTTCCAGGAACACCATTTGCCGTCGCCTTCTGGATCACGTTGGCTCCAGCAACAGCGAGGTAGACAGGATTCGCCAGCGAGATAGCAACTCCGCTCTTTCCATTTTCACCATGGCAAGAAACACAGTTCTGCTGATACAGAGCCGAAAAGCTCGAGACCTGATCGGGGCGCTGTGCCGCAGCCTCGGGTCTTGCGGGGACGATCTTGCAGCCCGCACCGAAGAGCGTCACGGCGGAAATCATTAAAGAAGAGGCCAACGAGCGCAGATTCATCGTGTAATATCCTCGTCCTTGGATTCGATTGGCTCTTCATAGTCCCGTTCGTTGAGATCACTGTGGAGGCCTGCACGAACGGAGAATGGGAGGGCTCGAAATTGCGGGGTTCGCACCTTTGCCTGCAAATTCACGACAAACCCGCAGACAAGGCCAAAGGCCACTTGTGACACGACAAACCAGAACCATTCAATGCGCTGGTTGAGAATTGGACTGACCACCCCAATGGCTGAGTGCAAAATACCCGTGAACAGCAAGGGAACCATAATGCCCGCAGTAACGATCGGGTACTTCGGGAACATGGGCAGCATTGCGCCATAGAGCAGCCCCACAAGCAGCGAAGTTAGACCATGAATCACGAACGCGGCGAGTAAGCCGCGCAGATGGAATTCGCTTAGAAAGGCATCGCTTGCACCAGCCCAGCTGACAAATCCTCCAGCAGCAAGTAAGTTCATGGCATACCAGATGCTGTGGTATCTGATGATGCTAAAGATAGCCGCCGGTACCGCCATCGCGATTCCGCCTGCAATCCCACCCTTGATCCCGGTGGTGATTCGGAATGTTTCTACCGGGATAATCTTTCGGGAGGTCGCGTTTGCAGGCAATCTCGCCGCGAGCGTTCGGGCGCTCGAGATGTGTGTCTCCTCAGTGCTCACTTCGACAGCCTCGTGGGCTTCATGCGGAAGAACCTGCCGAAACCAGCCCACCATTGCTGCAATTGCGAGCACCCCTCCGAGTATGCTCACGATGCCGCTCGTCACCATGCCCGACATGACGAGCACGATACCTAGAGCGAGCACCACTGGCCATGCGGTTGGCGATGGGAGCTGAATGCCGTGTTCCTGGTGCGAATGATCGACTGGCAATGCGCCTCCTCGCTGGTTCATCTGCCCAGCACATAAACAACCAAAAATACGATGACCCAGACGCCATCGACGAAGTGCCAATACAGCGATAAGACTTCGAGCTTCTCGCTATGCTCTTCTGCCATCTCACCGCGCACGGAAAAGAATAGGGCCACGGAAAGAAGGATCAGACCGACAACGACATGGGTTGCATGCAATCCAACCAAGGAATAAAACGTGGTTCCAAATAAGTTCGTCCTGATCGTCAGGCCATGTTTGTAAATCAGGTCGTACCACTCGTAAGCAGTACCTGCAATAAAGATCCCTCCTAGCAGCACCGTCGCCGCTAGCCAGAGCGTACATAGACGTTGCTTACTTTTCTGCAAGGCAGATACAGCAGCATGCACGGTGAGACTGCTGGATAGAAGGCAGATCGTTGTGAAAATCGGCAGCTCAAGCACGTCTTTCGGTGTCGGGCCAGTCAAACTCTTCCCGATGTAAAAGATGTATGCCACCACAAAGATCACAAAGATGGCAACCTCAGCAATGATCAGGCACGTCATCCCTACGATTCCGCGGGACGGAAGCGTCCATGGCTGATTTGGGCTCGCCGACTTCAACACTGCTTCGTTCACGCGCCCTCCTCCTTCGGCTCCGGTGGAGCACCCTGTTCTATCTCGTAATCACTATCGGGATCTTCAGGATGCTTCAGATCCCATAAGGGTCTGCGGCTAGCGACAGTAGGTATCTCCGCGAAGTTGTAGGACGGAGGCGGTGATGGCGTCGACCATTCCAATGTCCATGCATCCCAAGGGTCGGGTCCAGCAATCGGCCCTTTGAAGTAAGACCAAACCATGTTGTAGACGAAAAGAAGCGTTGCAACCGTTTGAATGATTGCCCCACTGGAAATAAGCACGTTCCAGATCATCCAGCCGCGATCGGCCTCATAGGTATATATCCGGCGTGGCATACCGAGCAGGCCCGGCACATGCATGAGATCGAAGGTCAAATGGAATCCAATCACGAAGAGCCAGAAATGCCACTTTCCTAACCGTTCGCTCAGCATGCGCCCGCTCATCTTTGGATACCAATAGTAGAAAGCCGAGAACAGCATAAAGAGAATCCCACCAACCAGGACATAGTGGAAATGGGCCACAACGAAATACGAGCTCCCAAGCTGCCAGTCGAACGGTGCTACCGACAACATGATGCCGGTCAATCCAGCGATCAGAAATTGGAAGAGAAAACCGATGGCAAACATCATGGAGGCGGTAAATTGTATTTTCCCGCCCCACAAAGTAGCTAACCAATTGAAGATCTTGATACCAGTAGGCACCGAGATGATCATCGTGGCGAGCGTGAAGAAGGTATTTCCCCCCGGACCGAGCCCAACCGTAAACATATGGTGGGCCCAGACACTAAGACTGATAAACCCAATTCCGACGGAAGCAGCCACCATCGCTGGATATCCGAAGATGGCCTTCCGCGAAAACACTGGAATAATCTCATTCGCGAACGCGAATGCAGGAAGCACCAGAATGTAAACCTCTGGATGTCCAAAGATCCAGAAGAAATGCATCCAGAGAACTGCAGAACCACCCGCTTGTGTATCAAAAAAGTGTGAGCCGACATAGCGGTCGAGCATCAACATGATCTGCGCTGCTGTTAGTGGACCGATCGCCACAAATGTCAGGCCGGACATCACCAGGTATATCCATGGCAGAAGAGGCAAACGGCTCATCTTCATACCAGGGCATCGCATACAGATGATCGTTGCAACAATATTCAGTGCCGTGCCGATAGATCCAATTCCTGAGAGTAATAGGGCCAGTGTCCAATAGTCCGTGCTATGTCCCGGGGAAAACACACGCGCTGTGAGAGGGGCATACGCGAACCACCCGACATCTGGTGCACTGCTAGCGCCATACAGTCCGCTTCCGCCGATATAGCTGAAATAGAGCAGAAACCCGGCGAAGGCAGATATCCAGAAACTAAACGCGTTCAGCCGGGGGAATGCCATGTCCCGAGCGCCAATCATCAGCGGGATCAGGTAGTTTCCAAAACCAAACAGAATAGGCATCCCGACGAAGAACACCATCGTCGTTCCGTGCATCGTGAAGAGACCGTTGAACACTTCCGGCGAGACAAAATGGTTATTTGGTATCGCCAGTTGAACGCGCATCAGCAGCGCTTCGAACCCTGCAATCACCAGAAAGAAGAGAGCATAGCCGATGTACATCAGGCCGATCTTCTTGTGATCAACTGTTGTCACCCAGCCGTGCAGCACCTCAAGCCAAAGCCGTCGCGGAGCGTGCACTCTTTGGTCGTGCAGTTCATTCACCGGAATCTGGGTTGCCATTTTGTTCCTTCCTCAACCCACTACTTGAGCGTGGTTAGGTAAGCCGTGACAGCATCTAGATCATGACTATCCAAATGCATGGGAGGCATGAGCGCGCCTGGTTTGAAATTCGCGGGATTGTCGATGAATTCTCGGAGATTCGGTGGAGTGTTTGGGACGGAGCCGGACGCGATCGTCTCGCGACCTCCCACGTGGGTGAGATCCGGACCAAATCTCCCGGTAGCCACGGTTCCCCGTATCGTGTGGCAACTGATGCACGCATTGTGCATGAAGACGTCACGGCCCTCGGCGACAGCGGGATCATCTACCGCGGGCTGACGCTGGTGTTCTACCCAGGTAGCGAACTCTTCAGGAGTGTCGGCGTACACGCGAATCAACATCTTGGCATGTTGCACACCACAGTATTGTGCACACTGCCCAAGGTACAAACCCTTCATCTGGGGATCTATCCACATCATGTTAACTTTGTTTGGAATTAGGTCCATCTTGCCGGCAAGTCTCGGCACCCAGAAGCTGTGATCGGTATCAGCCGAAGACATCGTCAAGTAAGTTGGCAGTGGGTGAGCATGGTCGCTGACCGGCACGTGTAATTCATTAGCCGTCACAACTCCCATTTGCGGGTAGCGATACTCCCACCAGAATTGGTGGCCCACAACAGTCACATCCAAAGCGTTTGCCGGTCGTTGCGCGTGTTCGGTCGTATAGATGACCCGCGTGGTCGCGAGGAATAACATCACCACGATGAGGATAGGGATCACTGTCCAGGAAAGCTCAATTTGATTGCTTCCGTAGATCTGGGGGGGCTCCTGCTCGCCTTGTCCGTCCGACGGGCGCGCTCGATATCTCACGAGTACGTAAGCGAGGATGCCCGCAACGATCAGAAAAATTGCCGCAGTGATGCTGAGAACCAGCATGGACAGACTGAAGATAGAGCGTGCGGGTGTTCCCGCAGGAGCGAAGATATTGGTTGGATCAGCAACGAAGGCCGACAGAATCACTGCTGCGATACCGAACCACCCTTGACTCGCAAACATTTGTCTCCAGAAAGACAGCTAGCGCTTCGCGAGCTAGTGTCATTTGTGCCGTGAATCCACAAACCGCTTGGTACATAAAGTGCGGAGGTTTCCAATGCGTCAGACAAGTTGTTAATCCAATTTATACACCTCTGGTTCTGCGTCGGGCATGTGGCCCGAAACTCAGGTCGCGAGCAATTCTTGTAATACTGTCGTCCATACAGTCTCGAGATCGGGCATCTACGCGTGAGAACAAACCGATTAGAAGCCCGTCGAAATTCGTCCTACTATTTCACGCCCATCCGAGCAACGACTGTGCCTAGAAACACATGAGCAAACGGGGTGATCTGATAAACTGACGGATTGCTGGACGGAAATGCCGAGTTTGACCACCACTTGGAGGGAACAAAGTGGTCCCTTGGCGTTAGACATTGCAAAGTGTACGAGTTCGGGTGCACGGTATCATTCCGGCTCACAAATAATGTAAGATAGAAGATCTGGGGGGACGTAGCTCAGTTGGTTAGAGCGCTGCCCTGTCACGGCAGAGGTCGCGGGTTCGAGCCCCGTCGTCCCCGCCATACATTCCAAAAGACTTACGGAATATATGGGACCTAAGTGACAAGCAAATCCGGGTCCGATAAAGGTCCACTAAGCTCCAATGCGAGCTTTTTGCGGGTCCATCTCGACCTCATTCTGACCCACGTCGGAAATCATCATCCTTACAACCTTGCTTTGTGCGGCCCGCTTATTGGAACCCACTGCCTGCGTATACACATCCAGTGTGATCCTGCTGTTCGCGTGCCGTAAAAGCTCCTGAACCGTCTTCACATCCTCCCCATTGGCCTTCAGCAGTGTGCCGAAGGTGTGGCGGAAGGTGTGCCAGCCGATGTTCTTGTAAATGCCGTTCGCCCTTGCGACCGGCTTGATGTACCGCTTCATCAGATTGTCCGGCCAGTAGGGTTGTTCCCCCTTCATGGTCGGGCTGGCAAAGACCCAATCCTCTTGCATCGGATAGGGACTCTTCTTGCGCCACTGAAGCAGATCTTCCGCCATGTAGCCGTCGAGTGGAACTGGCTTAGCGGAGGCTTCTGTCTTGCACTCCCCGATCTTCTGATGCCAGATGGATCGGGTCACACTCAGCTCAAGGGTGTCGAAGTCCACATCTGCCCACCGAATCCCTAACAGTTCGCTCACACGCAGCCCCGTGGCAGCGGCCAGCAGAACCAGTGTGCGTTCCCGTGTTTCGAGCTTGGTGAGAAGAAGCTGAAGTTCTGCGAGTTCGAGAACATCAGGGATGCGCTCCCGCTTCGCGCTCTGACGCACGAGCTTGATCGGATTCTTATCCGTCCACTCGTAGCGCATCGCGTGACTGAAGAGAGCACTCATCAGGTTCCGAATCTTGGCTCGTGTTGCTTTCGCCCGCTTGATCCCGTCCAGCCATTCTTCGACTGCGACGGGCTTGATGTGATCCAGTCTGAGTTCACCCCAACGAGGTAGCACCCAGTTGTCCAGATAACTTCGATAGGCAGCTCGTGTAGGAAACGACTTCCGGCTGTGGCTGTCCTCTTTCAACTCCTTGAGCCGATAGTGAGCAACCAGTTCAGCGATTGTTTCCGGCCCGCCCTCTGCCTGCGGGGTTTGTGCGTTAGCGTCGATGCGCAACGCGCGAGCTGCTTTG
>Ga0302313_10000140_pt1 | contig 66564 bp, 105 predicted proteins | sample III_Palsa_N2_2_FD_200454 | JGI IMG/M metagenome (GOLD analysis project Ga0302313, IMG submission 200454) | Peat permafrost microbial communities from Stordalen Mire near Abisko, Sweden - III_Palsa_N2_2 | ecosystem: Environmental > Terrestrial > Soil > Palsa > Peat permafrost | place: Sweden...
AGCCCCTAGCGGTCAGTATGGGGTGGTTAGGTGTACAGTCAAACGAAACTCCAGCGACAGTTACTCGATGAATGTCACCGCGGAATGGCGCTCTCCAAAGAGCTCGAAGACCATCCTGAAGTCCTAAAAGCGTGCTCCCCACGACACATCTGCAATTTGGCCCTTGGCCGGCATGATAAAACTGCGGCGCTCCTCCTTTGCCCACGCCCGCTGCAGGTGGTTCGTTCCATCGAATAAACTTTCCCTCAAGGGCGCGGTGCTGCGATCGAACATCACTGTCTTGAACCGTGCGCCAAAAATAGCCATCTGAGCCGATATGCCGGGCGCGCGTCTCCGTGAGCAGCGAGGCCGTGCGGGCTACCTCAGTCCGGGCAATCAGGCGCGCGCGGTTGACGCTGACCTTCCCGGAGTCAAGGATATCGCGCATGACGTCCTCGGCTCGCCGGCCTGAAACGATGGCTTCGCGGGTGAGCTGGTGGACGCGGGCGCCAGCCTCAGCCGGGAGTGAGGTGATGAGCGTGACCTGCTCGGCCTGAAGCATCTTGAGGGTGCCGCCGATGGGGGCGGATTCGATGAGGCGGTGGAGGTTGGATCCGATCGACCGGCTCATGACCGTCCAGGCGTTCTTGTCCAGCACAGCGACTCGCGCTTGCATCTTCGCGGCCACCGCCGCAGCCCAAGGGCCCAGGAGGATGGAGTAGGAGTCCATGGCCTCAGTGAGCGCGGGAAGGTCGGTCACACGCCCAGCGTCGATGAAGCCCTTGATGATGACGCCAATCTGGCGACCGACGGCGGAGAGCTGGGTCTGGAACTCACGCTCGACGATGCGCGACCTCGAGAACTGGAGGCGGGCATTGCGCCGCGCGAGGGCGGCTTGCTGGCGTGCGGTCGGCATCTAGGCCTTCGGCTTGCGGTGGATTACGATGGTGCGCTTACCCACCTTGATCGTCTCGGCTTCTCGCCGAGTACTCGCATCGGCAACTGGTTTCTTCTTGCTGCATTCGCACATGGCGGTCACCCCTTGAACTTGACTCCGATAACTCGATAGCTCCTGTATACCACGCCCGCGTTCTCATCCTCGACGGGCGGGTTGGCTATGCACTCATCGCAGTCACGTTGGGGCCGCGGATTGCTCTGGCTTTTGGGGATGCGGACGAATAGCCGACCGCACCCTTCGCAGGTCTTGATCTCCCGCGACTGGCTGGGAGCTTCCGGCGGTGGGGCGGGTGGCGCGTTGTGGAAGATGAGACGACTGCTAATGCAAGCCTTCCTCACTTCTTCGCGCCTCCTGCTACGGCCGGATTGGCCGCTGGATCGGGTTCAATCGGGTCGCCATGGTTCACCTCGGCAACCGCGACCTTCTCCGGCGTCGGCGCCAGCATCAACGCCTCTGCCTCGGCGATGTCCTCGTCGCGGATGTTCGTTCCACGCCCAGTGACCTGGGAGGACTGCTTCATCTCGCGCAGGGCGATGGGCGGCGTGTAGACTCCCGCCTCCATAAGGCTGACGACGGTCTGAGCATCTTTCGCGGCAACCTCGGACTTCTCGATCTCGTCGAGCTGCCAGAGTGGCCGGAACTTGATGCCCCAACCCTTCGGGAGCGTGATCCCCTCAGAGAGCGCGATCGCACGATACACGTTCGTCATGGGCTGCAGAAGGTGAAGCATCTGCTGCTGGAAGATCGTGTCGTAGTAGAGGCGCATGTCGGAGTCGCCAGTGGAGTTGAGGCCGGCGGGTGACTGGCCGAAGAGGCGCACCAGCGGAATCCCGAGCGCGCCGCTGATCTGCTGCCCGAAATGGATGAGGGCTTCAGCCAGGCCAGAGAACGCGGTCGCTCCATGCTCTGTGTACTCATCCTCGCCGTCCAGGAGAGTGATGCCCTCGGAGACTTGGAACATCCGCATCCACTCGACGAACTTGGCGACGCCGTTCATCGACGAGCCACCTTCAGCGATGATGCCGCGGAGGCCCGGAATCTTGATCACCCGGAGATAGGCCTTATAGACGAGCTGGGCAGCGCCTAGCGTTGCCGAGTCGAAGGCAACCATCCGGTCGTAGATGCGCTCATAAACAGAAGTCGTCCACAGGTTCTCCATGAGGCGTTGCTGGTACGGGATGTCGGTCCCTTCCATCCGGATCACTCGCGAATAGTGAACCTTTTGGAGCCTCAGAGCAGGAGCGTTCGATCCGATGGTGTAGAACTTTGGCTGGCCTAGATGCGGCCCTTCCTCGGTGACGAGATCGTTGAGGGAGGGCTCCACCATCCACCGATCCACCACCAGCAGTCCCTTGTACTGATCCTTCCCGATTGCTGTCGGATCCCACGGTGTCGAATAGTTCTGGCCCTTCACCAGATTGATCCCCAGGCCGCCGCCGTATAGCCGGCCCCACTTGACCGCGCTGTTCACCTTGCCCCAGACGTTCAGGCGGGTTGCTGCCTCTTCCAGCTTCTCAGCCTCGGCTGGCTTCAGCTCGCCCTTGAACTCCACCCCGGCGCGCGTCATGTCGTCCGCGATAATATCCACAGCCAGGCCAGCAATAAAGTTGCCACGGTGCATCCACTCCAGCATCGTCCGGTCGCGCGTGATGGGGTTGAACCCATAGTTCGCCGCGCTGCTGACGTTGTTGGTGCCGATCCCCGTCTGGGTCGCGAAGTTCTGAAAGCTGTCCTTTGCACCGGTTTTCGCGGTTTTCGCCCGGTCCTTGACAACTTTCTTCTCCGCCGCCTTCGCCGAGCGCGCTGCGCCAGCCACACTTACTTTACCCACAGGGTCCGCCTCACTATTGGAGCAACAATGTGAGGACGTTACCACGCGAATCCAGAGAGTACACCCTACCTTTGCCCATAGGAATAGAAAAGGTCACCCGTAGGTGACCTCTCCCAGCTCTGGCAATTTCCGCCGTCCCCCTTTCAATGCGACCGGATTGACTCCACGTAAAACCCTGAGCGCCCATCGAGTTGCCCGTACTGGACGCGCGCGCCGCTCTCCACCTCGGCAATCTGGTAGTACCCATCCTTCACCGCCGGGCACACGAACACGAGGTCTTTGGCCTTGCGAGCTCCCTCGATCTCCCCAGGCGTGAACAGCTCCATGCCGCGCTCATTCGAGAGGACGATCTTCACCGCTCCAATGGGCAGCTTGCCACGGTAGGCATAGGTGATGGTCTGGCCGGGGTGGAAGGTGTCACCGATCCACGGGTGCGGGATGAACAAGGCGAAGAGCAGGGCAAGGATCATTCGGTCCTCCGATCGTGATGATGTGGCGCTGATGGTCGCGGGGATAGCCAGGCGCGGGACGGAGCGGGCGGACTGGGCTGTAGTGCAGGACTATCTGCCGGATGGCAATGTGGTCCTCGACGGTGAGCTGGCGCGGGAGCTGGATGGAGGGTCGGTCGGTCATTGACCCCAGCCTATCAGAACCCCGAGGATCGGCTGGTAGCCCGAGCCGCCAGAGACGGAGGACTTCAGCATGCGGATAGTGGGCATGCAGTACCAGTTCGTCTTGCGGATTTGAATGGGAGCGCCCAGGCCGGTCGTCCATGCCCAGCCGGTGTTCGTCCCGGTGAGGGAGATGCCGGCGGCTGAGGGAACGAAGATGGGCACGCCAGCGATGGTCACGATCTTCTGGGCTACGCCGATGCCGATGTTGGTCGAGACGAGGAAGGGAGCAACGGTCTCAGGGACAGCGTCGACCATGGTGAAGGCGTAAGTACCGGTCGCGGCCACGCGATGGGCGTACAGAGCGGAGCCAGCAAACGCGGGAGAGGCAGCAGGGCTCCAGGAGCCACCGGCCAGATACAGGCTCGTCACCTGCGCGCGGAGCAGAACCGTGAACAGGATGCAAAAGATGAACGGAATCAATCTGGTGAGAAATTTAGCCATGGATGTCGCCCAGAAAAATCGCTCCCCGCACCTCGCCAGAAGCAGGGGAGCAGTTGCATGTCGAATGCTGGAAACACCATACCATGGGGTCAAAATCAGGGAGTCACAAACCGGTTTGTCCAAGCTTCGCCCACACCGCGCTCGATCCCCGGCGCTTGATGAGGCCGTCGAGCATGTAGCGCACCGCATCCGGGACGTGGTTGTTCTTGTCGATGATGTCTGGCAGGATCTCGCTGGTCACCCGGTCCTCCGCATACCGATACAGGCCGAACTCCTCCGCCGCGTGAGGGCAGTTCGTCTTGTGAATGTGGATCATAATGAAGCCGCGCAGGTGAGCGATGCCGTCCTCGACCGAGCCAGACCACTTCTCGGCCGCCGTGATGTTGATGCCCTTGTTCTTGACGTAGCTGATGAGCTCTGGCCGGGCAGAGTCAGCCTTCACCGGCCACTGGCGGTAGGTCGGAACCTTCTCGAAGGCGAACTTGTGGCCGCCAGGCAGCGTGTCGCCCGGCTTCGGCGCCACCATCTCGTTGATCTCGACGCCCACTCCCCAGCTCTCCGCATCCAGCCAGAGGTGTTCGCCAGCCATGCACTCTTTCCCGCCATAGATTCCGGCGCTCTCGGTCGTCACATAGCCGCGGATCATCACCAGGGGATCGTTGCTGAAGCCCCAGTCGACGCCATGGTAGAAGCGGGGCTTGTCGGGACTGGCGAAGTTCTCCAGCACATACTTGTGGCGGAAGATGACGGCGTGAGCGTGCTGCTTGATCTTGCCGTCCCACACATGCTCGGCGCTCTCTGGGTCAGTCGCGAAGAGATGGTCCTTGGCCGCCAGCAGCTCCTTGCTGATCCAGTGGTTCTCCCGCCAGTTCAGCTCCACCCTGACGCAATCGTCGGGCGGCGCGACGTGGAACTTCTGGTATGTGGCGTCGTCCTCATTGCAGAGGTTGTACGTGATCCAGATTTCGGAGCCAGCCTTGCGAATGGTGGGGATGAGGACTTCCCAGGTGTCCTTGCCGATCGACTCCGCCTCTTCCACCCAGCAGATATCGACGCCCTCGAAGCTCTTGATCTTGGTGCGATTGCTTTTCTGCCCCAGGTCGCCCAGCCCCATGAATAGGAACTCGGAGCCATTCGAGGAGTAGATGTGGCCCTTGGTGACTTTGAACCACGGCTCGAGACCGAGCGACTTGATCTGGTCGTGCAGGAGCTTGTGCACCGAGTCGGCGATGGAGGTCTGGTACTCGCGGGCGCAGAGAATCCGAACCTTCTTCTGCAGGCTTAGGACGATGAGCGCGCGGGCGACGGCCCACGACTTCATCCCACCGCGGCCGCCCTCCATCACCTTGAAGCGGTGGGGGACGAACAGGAATTCGAACTTCTCATGGAAGTGGAGCGTCCACTGGCCTTCGTTCGGGATGGCGAAGCCGCCGTAGTGGAGCAGAACGTCGGTCCGCTTCACATATCCGCCGGCACGCTGGAAGGCCCCACTGACGTCAAGCGGCTTCGGCTGCTCCTCTGGGCTATCTGGGATCACTTAGCCCTCACCGCTTCGAAGTGGAAGACAATCACCGTCTTCGTCTGGGTGATGAGGCCGAACCGCTCGGCAATGCGGACGGACGGATGATCCCGGCGCAGACCGTCAACCATGCGCTCAAGGCAGTCGCGCCAGACTTCCAGCGGGGTGCAGCCCTTGTTGATGTTGCAGGACCGGCACGCCGGCACGAGGTTGGCGAAGTTCTCGCGCTCAGGATGGTCGCAGCGCCCAGTCTGGATATAGCCGTAGGTGGTGCGCCCGTCTTCCAGCTCCTTCTTCTTACCCTCGCGGATGATCGGCTCGACGTGATCGGCGTGCCAGCCAGGCAGCAGTTCGCACCCGCAGTAGGCGCAGCAGCCATCGAACATCGAGAACAGGATGGCCCGCTGGCCCTTCGTCAGCTTCACTTGGTCCTCAGCAGCGCCAGGCGCGCCTTCCACGTTTCCTGCCCATATCCGTGGACGCGGCCGCCGCCGATCTCATCGAGGCAGCAGGTGTCGATATCCCAATACCGGCCGATCCCCTCATCCAGCTTCTCGATCGCTTCGAGGGCGGCCAGCTCGTCATGAAAAACGCCGATCACTGAGGTCTCAGTCACGGGCAGCGGTGGCATGTCCGTCGTCACCAGCCCGCGGCTCACTACCCAGAGCGTGATGACCGGCCAGGGGTCAGGCATTATGCACCGTTGCTCCTCGCGCCCGCCGCTCCTCTACCATCTCGCGGATCATGATAGTCGGGAAATTACCGGCACAGACTTCGCAGACCGGAATCCGCTTGTCCCCGTGGGTTTCCGGCGCGAGCGTCCAGGCCTTCAAATCCAGAGCGCGATAGCAGACCTCGCAGATCGGGACGCGGTACTCGTAGGGGTCCATCGCACGCTCGAAGCCGGCGGGAGGATGAACCACCGCCCCCAGCGCCGCCGCATGCGCCAGGGTTAGCGCCTCTAGCGTCTCCACCCTCTTCCGCAGGTCGAGGTCGAGGTCAGCCAGGCGAGAGGCGCGCATGGCTTCAGGTCCGCCCAGCGGTTTCGCCGGCTCCAACCACTCGCAGTGATGGATGAAGAGATTAGCCACCATCACCATAGGGTTGAGGTCGCGCGGCGGCTGAGAGGCAGCGCCAAAGACAGCGCCACAGACGCACTCGATGGTTGGGCCATGGATCGAACCCCAATCCCTCACGCGATGGTCGCCACTGAAACCAGCGGGAAACCATTCTTTACTGAACGCGCCTTTGCCGTATCCCAGCATGCTCATCGCAACCCCCACTGCCGCGCCAGCCACAGGATGTCCCATACCAGCGCGGCCATCGTCGCGAGCGACCAGAGGGCCGCCCACACGTCTTTGAATGAATACTGCTTCATATCACTACCGTCGCTTCCGGCCAGTCGGCCTTGAACTCGTCCACCCGGTCCTTCGGGATGTAGCCGATCGTCTCACCCAGGCGCACGCAGACCATATCGTCCGGCGCTCCTCCGATGAATTTGATCGTGAACCTTGGCACGTCCTCGCGCTCCTGAAGCGCCAGCTCCTCCGCCGAGACGGCCCGCGCCCGCTGCTCCATCTCCATCCCCATCCGGGCCACCGCCACAGCCTGCCCCACTGGAAGCTTCTTGATCTCCTCCGCGCTCATAGACATGAACCGAGCAGCCGCGCGCGCCGTCATGTTCATCCCCTGCCGCGCCTGCCGCTCCCGCATTTCAGCCGTTCCCACCACCACGCGGTTCGTGATCTCACGAGCCATCATCCGGTCATACGCCAGGATCCGGTACTGCCAGCGGTCGCGCGCGCTGAACTTCTCCATTAGTTGCCGTGACTTGCCGCCCGGGTATTCAGGGCTAACCAACAGCTCCCCCACCTTAGCAAGCGAGCGGGTGGCCCCCATTTCGAGGTAAGCGGTGAAAGCCTCGTAGGCTTCTTGGCTCTCTCCGTCTTGGCGTTCCCACGGCTTTGCTTCCTCTGAGGACATGAGAGCGAGGATGCCACAGGTGGGGGGTAGGGTGCAAGAGTTATTCCCTACCGGTAGGGTGGGCGGTATCTTCTGGTGAATTTGCGGCAGGTGATGAGGCCGATTCCATAGGCGCCGGAGCTACGCGCATGTGAGGCTTGAGCTTCAACGGCCACCCCTCATCAACTCCTCGAAGGTGCGGGACTTCTTCTTGCGGGGATTCCAGGTGCAGGGCCAGATGATTTGCCCACCGTTACGGTCGGCATAGCGAGTGAAGACGTCGATGGTGCGCTGCTCCAGCTCTCCCAGGCGAACGGCCAAAACGGTGAAGCGCAGCCCTGCGTTCGGGTCGCGCCGCTTCACGGGCTTCACTCCCACCACAAGGTACTGGCTCTTGGGGAACTCCAGCAGGTCTCCTCGCTTTGGTGCGGTGTCTGGGCTGTGCCAGTCCATCGTGAGCCTAGCCATTGATCTCCGGATTCAGCCGCGGAACGAGCCGGGCGATGGATGGAGCTGGACGCTGGAACTCCCGCTTGGCGAGGATGCGCTCCTGCTCTTTGCGGCGGCGGAGCCGTTCAGCCAAAGCGGTGTAGACGCCATAAGCGTTCGCAGCCCGTCGATCGAGGGTGAGATAGGTCTTCTGCGCCTTGGCGACCATCTCCTCTAGCTGAGTAGTAGTCCTCTTAGCCACGGGTGTAAGCCCTGCCCAGCTTGCGGTGACGGCGGCGAAGGCGCCAGGCGAGCACCTTCCGAGCGAGGACTTGCTTGAGTCCGACCGGCGGCGCGAGGTCAGCGACCATGGCCTCATCGCACCAGATCGATGCGGTGTCCGATACCACCTCGAAGACGCCATCCTCGTTCGGCGGGAGCGCGATGCCCACCATACCGAAGAAGCCGGCGGCGTTCTTGTTGGGGATCGAGACGATTTGGACGAAGCGGTCCTTCGGGTTAGGAGCGAGAAAGGTGTTCAAGGTGAATCCTCCGTCTTCGATTTGAGATGGGTCGCGGCCAGGCTGGGGACAGAAGATCCCGCAGTGGTGTCCGAGAGGCTGCTTGCATCGCTGGCACTTCGTTCGATAGTCGATCGCGGTCTCCGATCCGTATTGAGAGGCTTGCATCTGATTCTCCGGGCATGCGGCATAGGGCGTAGATTGCGGCGAATTTGTCGAGCTGACTGCTCGGAATCCAGATCTGATCGGGAATTGCTTCATAGTTCGCCCACGTCCCGGTCAGCGCGGCGCTCACGTCGTACATGATCTCGGCGGGGGTCTTACTCCTCCAGAGACCGCCGGGCGTGCTCTGCGTCCAGCCGCCAGCGGGCGCGAGGAAGTGAACCGGGTTGGTGGTGGCCGCGACAGCGCCGGCTGCGAACATCTTGAGGAAACCACGACGATTCATGGACGCCAGCCTCTCGGAGTGCGCTTCAGCGCCAGGAAGCGCGTCGTGAAGAAGCCACGATGAAACCGGCCACGAAATCGGAACTTGTCTCTCATGCCGCCAACCTCATCGCTATCTTGGACCTCTGCTCAGGAGTGAAACGCTGAAGGATGATTCTTACACGAAAGTCGTCGTCGCACTCCCACGGCCCACGATTTACCCCTTGGCGAGCGCCCTGCTTATCCAGCAGCTCCCCGCAAACGAGTCCCGACTGGTAGGGGCTTCCGAGGATGATGGTGAGCTGGAGCCGCGCGCGAAGCGACTGGTCGGACTCGAGGCCAACATCGCCCACCGGCTCTCTCCGGCGAATCCCATGAGCCGCCGCCAACTCGTCTAGCTGGCGGCCAGCGGCTCCCTGCCACCGCGGCTCCGCCTTGACGGCGACGCAGTGACACGACCCTCCGCAGGTGCCGCAGAGCTCGATCAATTCCGGCTCGCTTTCTCGGCGGCCTGCACGCGACGGCACGCGGGGCACGGGTCAGAAGAGGTGCAGGGACGGGGAGCGTCCAGCCTAATATCCGAGGAAGTGTCCTCCACGGTCATCTCGTCGCCGCCAGTCACCTGCACCTTGCGGCCACTCAGCTCCCCGCTTCTGGCCTTCTCCCAGACCAAAGTGATAGCCTTGGTCACTTCCTCAAGGATGTCTTCGAGGGCTTTTTCTCGATGTCGTAAATCTCCAGCGCCAACCGGCTCATACACTCTCCACTCTCGGCATCTCGCCGTCCATCAAACCCTTCAGCCGAATCGCCTCTGCGCGCTTGGCCTTCAGCGCCTCCAGGTCGAGGAGATGCTGGTACTCCCGCCCAGCCTTCGATCCCTTCAGCGGTGTGGTCGTGCTGCCGATGATCCCGCAGACGCCGCAGCGGTGCAGCTTTGACTGGTGCCGGAAGATGCCGTCGCAGATATGGGGTCTATCCGTCGCAGAAGGCGGCCCGAAGCGTCCGGCGTCACCCAGGGAATCCTTACCAATCCCACAGCGCCCGAAGAGGCAGCGGCACATAGGAGCGCCTTTGACGCGGCCCTCCTGAACTTCCTTGCGTAGCTCCAAATACTCATCGACCACCTGCACTGTCTCTTCCATTTCACTCTCCCTCCGGCGAATCCCATGCGCCAACGCCAACTCGTCCATTTCGCTAGGATTCCGGATTCCGGAATCTGCCTTGATGAACTTTCCCACCCAGTCGCCTATTCGAACAGTGGCAATGAGGCAACCTTCGCGGGTCTCTTTCGTAACTTGAGCGTCTGGATATGCCGCTTGCAGAGCGGCAAGGATCCGTTCCTGCCTCCCTGACTTGCCATAACCACGACAGCCCCAGTGCATGCGCAAAACTCGCGGCGAGTCGAGGGGCCAAATAAGCCTCTCTGCATCGTCGCGAGTCGGTGTGTTATCAGCCATTTGCAAAGCACCTTCAAACCTCTACTTGCTGCACGCCTGATTGACGACGGCAACCGCAGCGTCATAGGTGGAGAAGGGAACCGCGCGGAGGTCGCGCTTCGCTCCGAAATGCTCGTAGGCGAAAGCGTAGAAGGTGCCAACTTGGCCCTCGTCCACATAGCCGCAGCGGCCAGCCACGAAGACGATGGTCAGCTCGTTGGCCGCAAGGCGCCGGCCAGGTGCTTCGCTGAACGAAGCGCCCAGTGGAACCGGGGCCGGAGCCAACAGAGGGTCAGCAACCGGTCCGGCGAACGAGACGTTGACGGCCGTCGGGACGCCAACCTTGGATTGGGCGAATATGCCCGGTGCTACGAGGATGAAAACGATGAGGTAAAAACCGATCTTCCTGATGCTCTGCATGACGTCCTCCTGCGGACGATTTCAGTTGAGAAGAGTTAGAGGCCCGAGGGGCGGCTGGTTAGGCCGCCGCCTGATGCTTTGCGTTGTGACGCTTGCGGGCGTCGCGAAGGGCCTCGGCTGCGCTGGTGCCGGTCCCGATGATGAGCTTGCCGTCCTCGACGAAGCGACCCGTCTCGCTGGTCGTGACGCCAACCCGGAAGCGGCCATTCGTCGCCCAGACCACAGCCTTGTCGCCAAGGAAGCTCTGAGCCTCGGCCAGCGCCTGATCCTCGGTGACCTTGTTAGCGCGGGGGGTGACGGTCGCCTCGAAGGTCTTGCTGTCGACGGTCGCCTCATAGGCCGCGTCATCGTCCTGATCGAGCATGACCGTCTCGATCTCCAGGTTCTCGACCTGCTCATCCAGCTCCTCAGCCGTGCGGATCACTACGGCCAACTTCGCGCGGTTCGTCTTGCCCTCGGGCATTTCGAAGCGATAGCCCTTGGGGCTGGTGAACTTCTGGCCGTCAAACACGATGCCGTAACGGCGGGTAGCTGCGCCGAGCTGGAAGCTGCTGATGTCCTTGATTTTCTTGGTGATTGCCATTGTCTTGTCCTCGGTTCTCAGTTTGGATTTTTACTACTCTCTCACTGTCTAAATACTACTAAACTAGACCCGAAGAGTCAACAAAAATCGACACGACGTTGCTATAGGGGCTGCTCTGCGATGCGCAACGGAAGGGGACATGCTCCGGCAGTTGAGGGGCGGCGAGGGCGAGGGCGAGTAGGGCGAGGTGGATCATTCTGGCTCCTTCATTTGAGATTCTGCAGCTTGGCCGATGGCGTCGACGAAGACCCGCGCCTCGTCGGTCTTGGGGAGGACGAGGATCGTCCACGACATGAGCTGGAACGCCACGACCATCCGCAAACCATTCCAGATCCTCCGCAGGGATTCGCGGATCGGGGTCGGCGGCCGCTGATTGAGGAGGATCACAACCGCTCCCCGCGAATGGCGAGACCACGGCGTCGAGCCTCAGTTAGCTCTTGAAATTGCGCCACCGCGTCCGCCGCTTTATTCACATCTGGATGGAGGGTGCGGGCAAGTTTACGGAATGCGCCCTCGATCTCCTCGATGCTGGCAGAAGCTGGTATATCCAGCACCTTCCACCATGCCCGCCGAGCACCAGTCTCCAACTGCATGAATCCTTTGAACGCTCGCTCCAGCATCTCCGACGCTCCCCAGCGCTCGATCCCGCGCAGAGCTTCGATCGTCTTGCCGATGGCCTGAAGGTTCTCCGCGATGGTATCGAAGCGGTCGCTGGCGAACACCACCTGCTTCTCGTTTCGCGTGAAGTAGACTGCGACGCCAGCGTCGACCGGGTCGCGATCCATCCGCATCGTGCCGTCCTGCTTCAGTGGCACATTGCTGGATATCACCATGGCCTTGCCGCCCATACGACGAACCTCGGCTTCTACGAACTTATGAGCCTTGGAAGTGGTCGTAGAGAAGTTCGACTCTCCGGGGTTTGCAGTACGCGGCCAACCTTCCGGCCATTCCAGGGGATAGGCGCTTACGCTCATCGCGCCCCCAGCAGCATTCCGCCCTTGCGAGGCAAGAGCGAGCGCTTCACAGGGATACGAAGGCGGCATCCAGCGATGACGACATCCGCCCAGCTTCCGCGGTAGAGCGCGATGCTTTCGGCTTCGACTTCGGTGGTGGTGCGTTCGTCGATCACGACGGCGCGAGCGCGGCGGCCGCTGGCTGTCGGGCTGACGAGGGCGTGATACCGGGGAAGTGTTTCTACGATCTTGAGACGTGCCATAAAACCTCCAGCGCGGGCTGCTTCTCTTTCCTCACAAGGCCCGAAGGCTGCGGAGAACGTTGACATTTGACGCCGTTCCAGACGGTCGCACCCGCTGAAGTGGCGGGAGCGAGCGAGGCAAATCACCCGCTCCCGTGGATTACTCGTCGCTGCCAGCAGCAGCTTCCTTGCCGGACTTCTTCGCAGCCTTCGCCGTCTTCTCCGCAGGAGCGTCCTGCAAATCGAGCGTGCCCTGAACCTCGTGAGCGCGAAGGAAGATCGAGCCCTTGAGGTTCTGCAGCGCCCAGCCTACGATCGCCTGCCCGACCGGCCCTTCAGCGCGGACGGTCGTCGAGAAGGTGAGGTACAGCTCCTTGACGGAGCCCTCCTGCTCGGTGGGGCGGAAGACCTGCAGCCCGGTGAGGCCACACGAGGGGAAGGTCTGATCGGGAACCGTGTGCCCGGGCGTCATGTACGCTTCGAGCGTGGCAAAGAACTCCGAGCTGACCTTGGCCTGAGTGATGCCGTTATTGTGGTCGCCGATGACCTTAGCTGCGGACTTCACGCACTTCGGGCAGAGCTCGAGGGTTTCGGGAGTGAGCGGAACTTCAAAGTCCAGGCGAAGGCGGGTCTCACCCTCGCTGTTCTTCTTCGGGCCCCAGTTGGCGAGGGTCACTGGGATCGGTTCGGGGGAGTTTTGCAAGAAGCGTTCTTGTGCCATCGGTGTTCCTTTTTGCCATGGGCTGCACGGCGTTTATAGCCCCGCACTCTCCACAGTCGATCACGGCGGAGCCGGTCTCCAGAAGGGCGGTTTCATTTTTCAGTGAATCGGCGCGGACGCCACAGGCTGGGCAAAACACTTACTGAAACCTCCGCGAGTACGTTTGACGCTAGCAGCTAGTTAGTAGTAAGTCAATCCGTCAGGCGCGGAAATCTTCCAGTCCGGGGAGGAAAAGTCCGGCACAACTCAAGAAGCCAGGCGGGCACTTCGGGTGGAGGCAGCAGCGATGACAAACCCAGCGCCTCGGGTCCGCCCCCCGGTCGATCTCCCAGATGGTCTCGCCCTCGAAAATGGCATCGCCGCACCTCGGGCAGTCACCCCAGAAGACCGGCTCCGGCCTGGGCGGCGGAACCCACTCCGGCTGAGGCTTGAGCGGGCACTCGTCCATGTGCTTCTGCACGCCCTTGAGGGTTTTCCACTTCGGCTCCGGCCAGAGGTTGTCGTCCGAGAGCGGCGGGTGGCAGCGGTAGCCGCAGCGATAGCGGCCCTTGGCGTCAGGACCGAGGGGTTGCACGCGGCCACGCTCCGACCATCCAGTACATCTTTGACGGCTCCCACCACCACTCGCCACTGTGAACCCAGATGCCCAGCGTGAGGACAAGGGCGATGAGGTGGAAGGGCGCGGCGATGAGTGAGATGCCCACGCCGAAGATAATCCAAAGAACACGGCGGAAGAAAAGACTAGCTGTCAAAATAGGCCTCCCTTGACCTTCGGTTTTCCGCCTTTACTCTGGCGCTTCCACATCAACTTGGCCCCTTCCCCGCCCGTCGCCAGGCGGGAGAAGACGTCATTCTGATCCCACGGCTCTAGATTCTCCACCATGAACGCGACCAGCTTCCGGAAGCCCTTCGCGCTCATCTTCCCCTTCCTCAAATTACAAGAGGCGCACGCCGGCACGAGGTTGGTGAGCGCGGCGAGGATCTGAACGTGTAAGCCGGTCTTGCCCCAGGCGAGGGGTTCTTCATGGTCCGGCACGAGGGTCGCGACGGTGAGCAGGGCGTTGCAGTAGGAGCATTTCACCAGCCCCTCCTTCGTGCCCAGCACCCACAGCAGCCAGCCACGGAACTCGGCCAGGCTGAACGGTAGACCACCCGACTCCTTGATGCGCTTGCGGTTCGCCATGCTGCCATAGAGAACCCGTGAGCGAGCATCGAAGATCGCGTCGATCTGGGGCTTGAGGGCTGCGCTCTTGCGTCCGCGCGTCACTTCTTGAACCCTCTGGCGATGGCGAACGCCTTCTGCTTCGCCAAAACGCTAGCCTGATCCTTCACGGCCTCAGCATAGTGATCCCGACAATAGCCGGTCTTGCACACTTGATGGAGGGCGACCTTGCCGCAATGACACTTCATTCTGCCCTCGCTGGCTGCTGGATCCGAAGGTCCTCGGGGAAGTTCTCGATGTCTGCGAAGCCGGTCGTCATATCGAGCTGGGAGAGCTGCTTCTGAAAGAACGGGACGTCTGCATAGGCCGCCTGATCGCGGATAAACCGGAAGAAGTGGTGCGGTGTCGGACGAATCTTACTCAAGGGGCCACTCTCTCCGCCCACCACGATCCACGAGATCGGCCCTTCGATGGGCTGGTCGTCGATCGTCAGATGAAGGAAATCGTGAATCCCGCCGCCGCAATCCTCGCACCGACCAGACTTCGCGTCGAAGCTGAATTTGTGTGGCATCCACGGCCCCAGATTCACCGCCTCAAGTAGAGGCTCCATCGACAGCCAGCGCATGTGAACCGGCCAGAGGATGATGATGGGCATGCGGAGGTCAGCGTGGCGCTGGGTTCCAATGCTCGCGCCCCAATGAACGTGCTTCATCCGCCCCACAAGCTCCCTCCGCGCCGGGGAGCTGGTCATGTACTCCAGCGCCCGCCCGACGCGCTTGGTGAGAACCTGATAGATGTGCCAATCGGCCTTCGCCATCACATACATAATCTGGTCGACCATGTCGAAGTCCAGCTTCTCGTGGAACAAGTCGCTCATTGAATTTACAAAGATCCGCCGCGGCTTCTTCCATTTGATCGGATCGGCCAGGTGCTTCTCGATGAAGCTAACTCGCCCAGTCCAAAGCGGCTCCCCGCCCTGAATCACCGTCAACCCTTCGTACGCCTTTCCGGGTCCGGAGAGACGCGGGTGGGACGCTACCCTCGCTGCGTAGCAGAATTGACATAGCGGGTCCGATTCCTTTTTCCCGCCGATGGTGTCGATCATTCGACTGCAACCCCGGATCGGTCCCCATGTCGAGTCCGCCCACGTGATACCCGTTTTCGTTCCCATAGAAAGCACCCTTCTTGAGCCTGAGATTGCGTGCGACGGTGTTTCGGTGGATGCCCAGCACGTCAGCCGCGGCGCTCTGGTTTCCCTTGCACGCGCGAACGGTCGCCAGGATGACCTCGCGGAGCAGAGCGTCCTTGAGAGAGCCGAAGCTGTCGGCCTTGCGGACGAGCGACATGAGGTAGGCGTCGCGCATCGACCGGCTGGGGAGGCGGAGCGCTGCATCGCGCCACGCCCTCGCCGCCGTTCCAGCCCTGCCGAGTATCACCTTGCCGTCGCGGATGACGAAGCAGCCAGCGTCCAGCTCGACGCATTGCGCCAAGTGGCGGGACTCGAGGACGAGCGCCATTGCTGCGATCGGCGTCATACGAGCTGAATCGGCTTGGTCTTGACCACCGACTCGTCATCCACCCGGCCACGCCGGAGCTCGACGATGCGGTCAGCCATCTTGGCACTCAGCTCGGCCACGACCGCGAGAATCTGGAGCGCCTCGGAGGGGGAAACCCTGCTTCCGTCAGCGTGAACGCTGCGTGAGGCGTCGACCACGACGCCGCCACACTGCTGGAGGACGATGGTTTCCCATAGCTTTTTTTCTGCTTCATTACGGAGGACCGGGCGAGTGAGGGATAAATCAGGGGCTTCCATGTCAGCTCTTTCTCGGAACAGCTTTCGGTTGGTGGGCATACCGGTGGCAGTCGCGGCAGCCGTAGAGTAGGTTGTCCAGAGCGTCATCGCCGCCCGCTCCGGTGGACAGAATGTGCATACCGTCGCCTTGGACCGGCGGTATCCATCGTTTGCAGATGCCCTCGCAGCGGTTGTTCGCTCTCTGGGCCAACTCCTCGCGCCGCCGATCCCAAGCCTTCTGAGTGACGCAATACTCGCGAAACCCCCGAGGGTGGGCGGCGTCCGGAATCCTCTGAACGCCGTCCACCACGGGGTACTTCCCTACAGCCTTGCGCCGAACGACGCCCATTACAGGACGAGATAAGCGGCGGTGACCGTTCCCTCGCCCTCACAGGTGAGACAGGGAAGATCGACGTTATCGCTCCGCTCTCCCGACCCATGGCAAGTTGGGCATTCGATGGAGTCGGCGGGCGTCAAGATCTCCTCGTCATGGCGGGTGGCATACCCTCCGTCTTCCTCGCCGTCGATCGAACCTTCGTCATCCGGGACCGTCCGCATGCGCTCCTTCTCTTTCGCCGCCCCGCTCCGCCCCTCGGCCTCCGAAGCTGCCAGGCTCTCCTCGTACTCCGCGCCGTAGGTGGCCTCGTACTCTTGACACATCGACTGGAACCAACGGTCGGTGAATGGAAGCGGGTTGGGGTTCTTGCCCTCTTCCAGCGTCACATCCTCGCGGGTGACGTGAACGGCGATGGCAGCGCACCGCTGCATCATGGCGTCGGTGTCCGCATTGAACTCGTACTGGCGCCGGACGAGGACGACCGCGCCGCCGGGAACGTGCCGGCCAGCTTCCGACTCCGCCTTCGCGTGCAGCGCCGGGGCTTCCTTGAAGACTTCCTTCTTGAACTCGGCCGCCGAGAGGGTCTTGGCTTGCACGATGTGGGTCGCCGTGATGGGGATATTGGCTTTCTTCATCTGGGCCAGAGCGGTCGCGTTGCCCTGCGTCATGCCCCGGACATCCTCGCGGCTCACAGTCTCGTCCTTGACCAGCAGCTTGAAGACACGCATGGCCTCGAAGACCTGCGTCTTGCCATTGCGGTCCGGCAGCCGGGCCTTGATGTAATCCTCGAACACCGGGATACCGAGGGCGGTGTGATAGCCCTTGGTGCGGGCTTCGTCGAACATCTCACCGAGGGCTGTCCAGTCTCGGTACACGCGCTCGACGGTGGTAGTGATCCGCGCGTCGAGCTTCTGGGCCGCTTTCAGAAAGCGGACATCAATGGGGTCAGGGGTGGTTTCGACGAACTGGGCGGGCTTGGGAACGAGTTGCATGTGGTCCTCCGGGGTTGCGCTCCGCGAGAGCGTCTGGGTGAGACTCAAATACTATCAAACTGAGTGGGGAAGTCAAGGCATGAGAGCGACACGCATCGCCACCAACCAATCGAGGTTCGCCACCGATCCGCCCTCCGGGAACCATGTGATCCAGTAATAACCGGACAACGGACCGCCAGGCGAACCTATCCACATTCGAGTAACCCTGCGCTTCGTCACAGCTTGACCTCGATTCCGGATTCCGGAATAATCCCCTGCAGAAGCTTCTGTGCCGACGTGAGGTGACCCTTCGGCTCGCCCGCTCCCAGGCGGCGGAAGGTCTTCGCAGACTCCGAGACCTTGGCCCAACGCGCGTACTCAGCCAGGAAGTCTCGGCGGCGGAACGGGAACGCTTCGGGCGGGATGGCTTTCAGCTTTACCCAGCCCCCCAGACGCGCTACAGAGTCCTTCAGGCGCTCCGGCACGTCCGGAACCTCCTCGACCACCTTGCAGGAGCAGACAGAGGCCACGTTGGAGCTGCCATGCGCTTTCACGACCATCCCAGACCCGGTGCAGAGCGGGCAATCAGCCAGGGGAGGATTCACGAACCGGCGAAGCTCGATGCCATCCCCGACCGGGCGACCGAACTTCTCCGCCAGTTTGACCGCCTCATCCCACGCGGCCACACCCTCGACGGACTCAGCTTCGTCGCCCATCACAAGCCCGGCTTTCTTCAGGATGTCTCCCAACACCAGCTTCGGAGGGTACCCGTTCGAGCTGATCGACTCGCGGCGGCAGCGCGCCAGCGCCACATCGATCTGCCGGTCCTCCAGGTGGCAAAGGTCGAGCGCCATGACCTTCAGCGACTCCGGGGACAGCTCAGTCCCCATCGCCCCAGCGGTAGCCCCCAGCCGATCCACTATGGCCTTGAGTCTTTGCGGCGATTTCATCGAGCTCGTTGAGGACTTGGGCGACGGCGTTGCGGGTACGATCTCCGGGGGTCTTTCCATGTGATCCTCCTTCGGGTTCAATCTTGCTGAACTGGTTGAGCGGGGCTTTGATGTAATTCGGTAGCTTCGGAATGAAGAACTCCGGCGCCTCTCCTGCGTTGATGTTATCCGACTTGAAGCGGTTGCGGACGCAGGTGAGCCACTGGTCCGCCGTCCACTTCGGCCGCTTCTTCAGCTCTGCCTTGAGCCGAACAAAGGCGAGGCCAACCCAGGCACAGTCGACTCCCGGATTCGCCAACTCCCAGAGTCGGTCGATCTCGTCGATCACACTTTTCCTCAGATCATCCGGAGAGATCATCACCTCCGCCTCGAAGAGGGGAGGTGTAGTTGCTTCTGGTTTACTGTTTATTGTTTTCTTCTTCCTATTATGGGATGCGTCCTCTGGCGTACCCGGTAGTGCAGCGCTGGCATACCCCCCCCCTTCTACAACGGGGTTAGACACTACTATTTGCTGTTTCTGGCGTACCCCCTCTTCGGAGATAGGTTCCGGCTTTTCCGCAACATCAACAACCTTCCCAGATTGTGGAAAGCGCAGCTCGCAAAGCTTATAGAGGTTCACGCCGCCGCTCAATTTTCCCGACTCAATGACGATCATTTTCGCGTCGACCAGGACCTGAATTTCACGCTGAGTCGTCCGGAGGCTGATGCCGGCGAGCTTGGACAGCTTCGCGGCGCTGATGAAGGTTGTGGGCGCGTTGTAGCAATGCCTCGCCATGACCGAGTAGACGGCGTAAGCGAACACACCGATCTTCGCGAGATGGTCGTCGATCACGACGTTGTCGATTTGGAAGAAGTCTCGGGAGCGCATATCCCGGAGAACGAGCCGGTCAGAGTGAAGCATGGGCGGCCCTCAATGTCTCGATATCGCTGGCGTCCAGAGCAAACCACATCTGATGGACAAACAAACCTGCCAAGGCATCGTATTTCATTGCTCGATCAACTCCGGCGTGGACTGCGCTGCTTCCATATAGCGAACGGCCAGCGTAGCACAGTCCGACGCGAGGTCGGGGTAGCGGTGCTGGCGGATGGTTTGGGTGGCGACGAGCATGTAGGACCACGGGGCCATGGGGGACGCCCACGCCTCGATGAAGATGTACTCGAAGGTATCGCTGCCGGTCGCGTCGAGGGCCACGCGCCACTCGTAGCTGTCGAAGCACCGCTCGGCCAGCTCATCGCCCAGCTCGTCCCCTATGAGGCGGTAGACGCGCACGGTCTTGTCCTGCACGTTGTCGATCTCCCCGAACACAGCGAGGTCGCCATAGATCTTCCAGAACTCGCCCTTTCCCTCTAGCCGGGGCAAGGCGGCGTCGAAGTCGAGGCCGCAATAGAAATCAAACTTCCCGGAAACGATCTCGTCCACAGAGTCACCTACGCGAAGGTTGAGCAGGGCATCCTTGAACGCGACGCCGGCCTCCTCCTCCAGTGTGGGGTTCTCGCGCTTCGCCACCCGGCCGCGGATGTACTCCTCCCAGGTCTCTTCCTCGTCACCATCGCGGGTCTTGAGAACCCCGTTCCACGCTTGGAATGCCGCTAGCTCGCTGATTTTGGCCTTCACCATCACTCTCCCTCCTCGACGAACGCGCCGAGCGCGGTGTCGTACTTCAGCCCGTAGTTGCCAGCAGCCTGATTGAGAGCGTAGCGCACCTCCGTCGATTCCTTTTTCACTTCCTTGATCATCTCGTTGAACGCGTCCGTGCTGTCGAGCGCGGCGAACTTCACCTTCCAGGCGTCGGTCGCGATTCGGTTCTTGGTCATCTCCTCCGAGCTGCTGTTGATGCTGGCCTTGATGTCGCGGATGACGTCAGCGAGGAAGTTGGGTGCCTTGAGCGGCGACGGCACAGTCAGGATCTCGAAGGCGGCCGGGTTCTTGCCGAGCGAACCCTCGCGCGGGGAGAAGTCCAGCTTCCGCTCCGCGCCGTCGATGTAGAGCTTCCCCATGGCGTCGCAGACCTTGTAGATTTCAGCCTTGGATCCGCCCTGAATGTCGAGCCGTTCCTTGAGGATGTCGCCCTCCTGCTTCTCATCCATGTGGGAGATCAGCACGACGTCCTTGCCGAAGCCGCGCATCTGATCCAGCCAGGCGGTGAACCTGCTCTTGGCGATCCCCCAGCCCTTGAGGTCGAGCGAGCCGCCGTTGCCCCGCTTGGCGTTGCCCGCGATGATGTCCCGGCTGAGGGCGTCGATCGCACGACCGGCGGTGTCGACGACGAGGGTGTTGAAGTCCTCCAGGTCGTCGCGTGTCATCCTCGCGATGTCGCTCCAGTCCGCCACCTGCACGCTGGCCTTGCGATTCTTCGCGCGGTGCGCGCCCTTGTCGAAGTCGAGGAGGAGAGGCTTGTCAGCGGTGAAGCCGAGCGTGGTCTTGCCCAACCCAGGAAGGGCATAGATTCCCATGACGATCTCGTTGATGACGATGACGTCGCTGGCGGCGGTAATTCGTAATGCCATGGCGTAGCTCCGTGGAAGGGTTCGCGCGGAGACGACGGGGCTTTCTAGGCTCTCTGGCGCGCCCGCGAGGCGCAAAACAAACGGCCAACCGCGAACGGCTGACCGGTTACTTCTTCAGTACGAGGTTGCCCGAAATGAACTGCTCCGCCAGCCAGAGAAAGAAGGGGCTGTTTTTCATCCCTTGCTTCTTGGCGGCCTTCGCGATGCGATCGCGCTGGTCGTCATCCTTCGGATACACGTTGAAGATGGTTGGCTTGCCCTGACGTTTATCGGGGGCTTGGGCCGTCTGCGTGCTGGTGGTTTCCATGAGCCGATACTACCTAATCAGTAGTATCCAGTCAAGGCTCGGGCTGTGCAAGTTGCGGAATACGCGGTGATTAAACTTCCGCTGAAGACCGCGCAACATCGCCACGCGCGCCTTGCCCCACTTCGACGCCGGGCGCATACGCTTCAGCATGTCCAGCTCGGCGGCCACTTCGGTTTGACTTTCTTCACCGGCTTCACTGTTGCGCTCATTTGGTCCTTTCGGTTATTCTGGTCTTGCCTCACTCGAGGCGCTCTCTGCTCTGCCGGGTGCTTTACCGCGAGTCTTGCACCTGACCTTCGACCTCAGCTTCGGCTGGGGTCGAAGTGTTTCTGGACACGCTTCGCCCGCTCCCGACCGCTTCGTCATCAACGAGCATATCGACGTGGGCGCTCGGGACGGGCATTCCCTCTTCCACGCTGATCCACTGCGCGTCTAGCTGCTGGATTTGGACCGGGGAGATGAGGCCCATACTGGTCGGTTCGGCCCACTCGGGCTGCCGCGCCTTGAGTCCCCGGCTGTCTAGCAAATGTGGTGTTCCCGCTTGATGGCGTTGATCTGGCTCCACATGCCCTCATGGCCGCCGATCCGCTTCATCGTCGCCCAGATGTCTTCGATCATGTGCTTGGCGCAGACCGGCTCGCCGTAGATCGCGAGATCGCAGCAATCTTCAACTTCACATTCGAGGTCGGGGTCGGGGAGGCGGTGACGGGGGTAATCTGTCGGATCGAAGTTGTAGGGCATTGTGTTTCCTCGTTTCTCAGTTTGGATAACCACTATCTAAATACTACTAAACCGGTCCGCAGAGTCAACAAAAATCGACACGCGAACCGGTTTATTTTCCGTCACTTAGGCAAACACGCCCAGATGAGAGCGAGGCAGACCAGGACGAACAACGAGGTCAACGTCACCAGCCAGAACCACTCGTGACGCTCACGCTGCGGGGAGTTGAGGTTATCGAGAAGCTTCTCCCGTTCCGACTCGTAGGTCTTTTTCATCGGACGGCCTCTTCCTCGACCGTAGCAGCCTCCAGGTGAAGCTGGATCCGATTCAGCTCAGTGGTTCTACGTGAGTGAAGGTTGAGGGCGTCCCAGAGGTTCCTCGGGCGCGAGTCCTCGCCTTGGCCGCGATGGGCGGTCTCCGCCGGGTAGGGCACGAAGTCACGCTCGCACTCCAGGTAGTACACCGCGTCAGCGTCGAAGGGCTCGTGAGGCCCACGGGCGCATGCGCCGATCTCGAAGACGATAGAGCCATGGCGCGGGCCGTAGCCGTACTGGCAGTCGTGCCGCTGGTCGCCAAAGCTGGCGTAGTTTTTGAACCCGATGAACCCCTTCGAGAGAGCGTCACGCGGGTCGGTCATGATCTTGATGATGGCCTCTTCAATGAGCCGCTTCCGCCGGTCAGTGTTGGGGAGGCCGCGCATGTAAAGCTGCTTGGCCCCACGCTTGGCGCGTTGGATGTCGATTGGCTTATTCACCGGCGCTCCCTTCGTGGTTGTCATATTCCGGGGAGTCGAAGTCGATCCCGCAGTCAGATCCGATGAGGAGCATCGAAGTGTCCGCTCCGATCGCGTCGAGCATCTTGGCGGCGAGCTCTGGATCGAAGTCGAGGGGGAACTCCAGCATCTCCCGCGCCTTGCCAGCAATCGCCGCCGGCCAGACCTCGCAACCTCTCTTGCCACGCGCCTCGTAGAGCGAGCTGCCCCAGGCGAACATCTCGCCCTTGGCAAACCGCTTGCCCTTCAGCTTCGATTTCTTTGCCATGATGGTTCTCCAATGAACTTGCCGGGGATCGGCCCCGGCTCCGGTTAGAGACACGCCAGAATGAGAGCGGCGACGGCCAGGATGAGGCCGAACGCCTTCAGGGAATCGGAGAGGTGAACCCGGCTCATACGGTCTTCCAGAACTCCTCGAGTTGCATCGAGGCTGGTTGAACGCTGGTCGGCTTCGGGTAGAGGATTTCGCCGCGATCCGCGTGGAACACGAGCCAGTCCAGACCGTTGCAGATGCGGACCTCCGTGCCCCGGCGCAGCGCGGCCTGAACGAGCAGGAGCGCGTGACCGGCGGTGATTTCCTCGTCGGGATACTTGATGGGACGGTCAGTGCTGAACCACTTATAACCTTCGTGCATCGAGTCGAAGTCGTAGAGGTAGAGCTTGAGCATCTCGCCCTTGACCACTGGCTCGACGCCCATGCTGTCCCCCTTGTAGCTATACGGTGTTGCCATCGCTGGCTCCCTTCGGTGTGAGATCGAACAGTTCCGTCGGCATCCATCCAGCGCCGCCGGTCGGTGAGGGTAGAACGAAGATCGACTCGCGCGGAACTCGCAAATCCGGCCTGTCGACGTGGCCCCAGATGAGGACTTTTCTTTGGTCGAGATCGACCTCGTAAACGTCCTCAATCTGGACATGCGTGCCCATGTCGGTGATTCCGTCAGCAGTGACGATGGCTTTCAGTTTGACGCTGATGATTCGCACTACGCGGCCTCCTCGAAAGGAACTCCGAAAGCCAGGTGCTCTGCGAACGCGGAGGTGGTAAACTCCGCGGCCCAAGAGGCCAGCCTGAAGTGGAAGAAATGCTCGATCACGCGGAAGGTGATCACGGAGACGCCGATGAAGATGACCTTGCGGGTCACGAATCGACGCCAGTGGATGCGCTTGCGGCAGGAGAACATGGGGGCGTCCCTCCGCGAGTCTCGGGCTTTCGCCCGAGTACTCGCCAGTTGGAGTTGCGTTCTAGTTGACGCCCGCCATTTCTAGCGCGACGTTGACGGCGCTGCGTTTCAACCGTTCGCCATCCCCGAACCAAGAGGTTGCCAGGCGAGAGTCGTCCGTGCGTCCGCGCTCATAATCGGAGAAGTAGGTCACGGCGTTGACCGCGCCCCAGAGCGTTCCGTTGGCTGTCACGAGGTCAGAGCCGGGGCTGGTGAGGCGCGCTTTGCTGAGGCTCGTCACGGTGCGCGATGGGTTCCCGCGCGAATCCTTGACGTTATCCTCGCCCAGCAGCCCGAGCATGAACTTCTCCCAACCCGCGTCGTCGATGGCGACCTTCGAAAGAATCTCGGCCGTCTCGTTCAGCTTCTGGGTGTCCTCGATCGCGAGGCCCATGACTTCGCGGGCTTCCTGTGCGACCTCGGGCGTCCATTCGCGGGTGTGGCGGATGCCAACCTGCGACCGGCCAGAGCTGAGGGCTTGCGTCAGCGTGTTGTGGCAGACCACCCGAACTTGGGTGGGCCGTCCAACCGTCTGCATCGTCGAGTCGTGCGAGGTAGCCAGGAGCATGTAGCCCTTCAGCTCATCCACGCCGCCCAACTTCACAGACGCGCCCTTCAGCTTCGCCAGCGCCCAGACCACAGCGCCCCCGCGAAGACCGCCAACCGTTTCCAGATCCGCGTGTCCGGCTTCGCAGTATTCCCGGAAGAAGTCGATGATCTGCTCGTTCTGCACGGGATGGTAGCGGTCGGTTGCGACCTGAAAGACCCGCTCATTGTCCGAGCGCGTCACAGCCTTGAAGACCTTCAGGGAGTTGATGTTCATGCTGCCATCGTTCCCCTGCATCGACAGGTCGCGCATCTCTACGCGCCAGTCCAGCCCGGCCAGCTTCCGCATTTCCTCGCCCGTCGATCCAGCGGGAACGTTGACGCCCAGCCCGTGCCAGGGTTTCGCTCCGACGTAGGCGATCATGTTGTCAGTAATTTCATGCATTTGATTTGCTCTCCATTCTTGCCCCGCGAGGGCCTTATGCTTCTCTAGCGAATACTCCGTGGAGACGCCTAGCTGCTTGAATATAGGCGCCATGCGCCGCCTCCGGAGTGCTGAAATATCCGAGGTGGTGAACTTTACCGGACTTCGTAATCCGTGCTACCCAAAGCTGATGCTTTCCTCCCTTCCAAGTGACTCCCTTGAACCCAGAAGAGTTCGCAGAAGTCAGACCTCGATTGCTGCAATTCTGAGACCGAGTCGCAACTCTAAGATTTTGCTTGCGGTTATCAAGCGTATCCCCGTTTCGATGATCCCGATCCATTCCCTGCGGAGCTGGAACCAGCTCGCAATGCATGTATACGACTTTCCTCTTAGGCCCAGAGGTATCAGTGCGAACCGCATAGAATTTTCCCGATTTAGCCTTGGCTGCACACCAGGCATGGAGAGAAAGGTGCTCATAATCTTCGGCGTCGACCATCGCGACCTTGCCCTGAGTCAACCCTATCAAACAAATAGAAGCATCTTTGGGCTGCTCAACACGGGCGCGAATTGTCTTCGGTCTAGCCAATGACTCACTCCAAACTTGATAACCTAATACTACTATTCCAGCCAGCGGAGTCAACAAAAATCGCCAAGAATTGCGATTTATTTTCCGGCCCGCTTCATGCGCTGCTCGATGATGATGGCGATGGTCTGCTCCCTGCTATTCGGGTAGCTCACACCATTCCGACATGCAACGTCGAAGGTCTGGCAAATCTCCCTCGCCGCCTCTGCAGCTATTTTCGCAGTGTCAAGGATTCCGGATTCCGGAATCGCAAGCGACCGGAGAGGCGACATGCAGGTGCCATGGAGGCCGCAGCAGTTTGGGGTGAAGCAGCTCTCACACTTCATCCGGTCCCCTCGTCGAAGTCGAAGCAGTCCACGAAGATGGACGACGCCATCGGCGTCTCAGGGTCATCATTGGTCTTCGTCGGGTGCGCGAGCCTCATGGTCTTCACGCCGACCACTTCCGCCCCGCAGAACGCGCATCTTATATCGTCCACGTGGGTCTCGGAGACATCGACATCCAGAATCCGATCGGCGTTGATGGGGAAGCTGGCTCTCTGGCGCTCGCAACATATAGCCCACCCGGGAAGGGCTTCGATTGGTTTCAGCTTGGCGCGGACGATCATAGAACCCCCGGAGGTAGATCGGCTGGGATGATGGCTTGGGCGTTTGGGTCAATCAGCTTCGAAGCGCACATGCGCCGAACCCGCTTCGCCTCCGCGTCGCACCATTCGTTCACTTTGGACCTCGGCGCGTCGATGCCGCTGTGCCCGCGAACGTGCTTCACGAAGACGGTGAAGCTGCGCTTGTGGGCCTCGTACATCGCCTTCCGAGCGAAGACGATGCCGACCGCGTCCTTTCGGCCCCCGTTGTTCCACGGCTCGACTTTCAGATCCGACGTCTTCGCAGAGCGGGCGCCGTGCGCCACCAGAAGCCCCAGGGCGTGCAAGCTGTCCGATTGGGCGACGATCATGCCCCGGGCGCTGGGGAGGCCGTCTATGGCCGCCAGGATGCCCGAGCAGATGCCGACAGTCTCCGCCTCGTTGATCCCAGTGCAGGGCCACTCGACGGCCGCCTGAACCTTCTCAGGCCCGTCGCAGCGCGCCCAGTACGCGAAGCCGCCGGCTCCGTCCCAGTACGATGCGTCAGCGATTACGGTGATCATGTCAGCTCCAGACGTAGAAGAGTAACGCAACCATGGCGATGGCCGCCGCAGTCCACTTTGCGATGAGGGGCCGATGGTCCGGATCGCCGGTGCAAGCGTGACGAAGGTCGTCCATCTCGGATCCGAAGAAGAGGGTTTTGCACTCGCGGCACTGCCACCCGCGCTCGACATAGACCTTGCCCTTGGGAGTCTCGATCTCGAGGGTTCCAGTCCCGGGCGCCGGCTGCACCCACCAGTACCCGTCGAAGTGACAGGATGGCTTACTGATCGGGTCGCGGCCATTCCGGTGGTACATGCTGCATGAGTCGTATATCCCCAGGTCCTCGATCATTGCGCCTCCGGGGTTGGCGTTTGCACGACGTCGAAGGTGAGGCGCACCTTGTTCTGCGCGCTGGCCGCTTGGAGGATGATGCGGATTGCCCGCGCCATGCGCCCCTCGCGCCCAATCACCCGGCCAAGCTGCGGCTGCGGAAGCCCGACCAGGAACTTGATGCCGGTCTCGGACTTCTCCACCGTGAACGTGATGTGGCTGCCCTCGTCCACCAGGAGCCCAACCGTTGCCGTCACGAAGTCGATCGCGGTCTTCGCCGCTGCATCGGTGTACGTTTGCCCTTGCATATCAACCCTTTCTGTTGGTGTCCGGATGTAGCCAGCTCCGGACTTTCGCTGGTGTTCCCCATGCCGCTGGGGGAACGTGGTACAGGAGGAAGAGGCCCAGCCCCTTGAGGCCGAACGTTGTGAGGCCCATGCCGGATCGATTGGCCGCCTCCGCGAAGTCGTTCTCGAACGCGGCGGTGAGGAAGCTGCCCATCGGAATCCGCTGGTCGAGGTAACGAACGATGCCTTCGTGGAGGTGCCAGGGGACGAGTTGCCAGCTCTCCAGCACAGCCTCGCGGTTGCCGAGGACATTCTCAGGAGGGTCGGCTAGCAGGTTCGCCATTGGGTTCCTCCAATCCCATACAGGTCGCGCAGTACAGGCTCCCAGTAAACGCGACCGACTGCGAGAAACACCGCTGGCAGTTGAATTGCTCCGAGACCTTCGGCTTCGCCGTCCGGCCGTAGAGGAAGTCCACATCCACGACGTCGCCGTTCTTGAGCTCGTCGAAGTGCTTCTCGATCCAAACGTGGGCCTCGGGCATCGTGCGCGCGCCCCGGTTCCAGTCGTACGGGTCAGAGTGAGCCTCCTGATTGTTCAGCATCATCAGGATGACTTGGCTGTCGCTGCCGCCCATGAAGCCGACGCGCATAAGCTGGTAGTTATGGGTGGGGTCGTCGTGGGACATCTTGATGGCGAGGGCTGGGATGTGCGTGCCCGCGTCGCGGATTTCAAGTGTTTTGAGGATCATCGGTTCCCTTCTCCATCTCGTGCATCGCGGCGTCCTGTTGCTTCTGGAGGAGACGCCCGATCTCGATCCCCCAGAATAGGTAGGTCATTGGCAACTGCGAGACCACCGATTCCTTTGCCAGCCTCTTGAAGTCGCCGGGCTTGACCTCGTCCAGCGCCTCGCCCAACGAGAGGAGCGCGGCAATCTGGCGGGTCACCTCCATCACCAGCTTCATCGCCAGCTCGGGGTCGTCCGTGACCTCGCGCACCATCTCGAAGTAGCCATCGCCAACGTTCATCCCAAAGTCTCGGGTGAACGACTTCGACTTCTTCATCTGCTCAATTAGAAGCTTCGCTATCATGCTGCCTCTTTCGGTTTGTCGATCTCTTTGTTGAATAACCTGATGGCCGCATCGCTGGTCTCCAGGTGCCCATCGAGCTGACCGGCGCTATAGACAATCTCCAAGTGACGCCGCAGCTCCCCGCTCTCGTCGGCGATTCCGACGAGGTATCTGTCCACAAATTCGGAGGCTTTCACGCTACCCCCTTATGAGTTCGGCCAAATTTGACCGCGTGGATCGTTCCGTAGCCAACCCCGAAGAGATCGGCGATCGCTTGCAATCTTTCGCCGGCCTGAATCATGCGGCGAATCTTAGGGATGTGATCGGCTTTCAGCTTCGTTTTTGGATGAGCCGCGCCAGTCGCATAGCGCGAGGGGCGATGACGGCGCTGGTCGGCGTTGTTGGCTCCAGAGCTGAGATACTCGAGATTCGTCGACCAGCAGCGGGCACGGTTCCCGTCTTTATGTCTGTGATTGACCTGCATATTTGGCGCCGGACGCGGTCCAAGGAAAGCTTCCGCGACAATCTGGTGAAGGAGCACCTGACGGCGGAGAACTCGCCAAGCTAGAGCGACGTTGATATAGCCGTCGGAGCGAAGAGAGCCGCGCACAAAGTCTCCTGCATGGTGACCTCGCACCGTGACCGGCCGCCTCAATCTCCCCCAGTTGCTAATCTCATATACGCCCTCAAACCTTCGGACGGGACGCCACTCCTCAACCTTTGGCTTCAGTATTCGCGACATTGCTCCTCGCTTTCTCAAACGCCTCATCGAAGGCGGCCTTGGCTCCGGCATAACCAGCTTCTAGCCCGGTGCCTCGCCCGTCCAACCACATCCACTGGAAGTGCAGCTTCATCAACTTCCGCTGCTCTCCGTCGAGCAAAGGGAACCACTGCGCGACGTATCGCTCAGATACCTCCGCCGCCTCTAATGCCACTGGGTCAACTACGACCGGCTTGCCCAACTCGCTTATGCTCACGCTGCTCCTCTCATCTGCAAGGCCTTCCGAAGAAGCGCCTCGAAATCGCTATCGTCTACATGGTGGTGGTTCACCGCGACCTGCACGGCACGCTTTGAATCTGCCTTCGAGTAGCCCAGCCCGATCATCGCCAGGATCACATCCGCCCGCTGCGACCGGCGGGGATAGTCCGGCGGGCGCGGTGGCGGTTCCAACTCATGCCTCGGCTCGATCTTGAGCCCCATCACCAGGTACCGCATCCGGCGCTTGAGGCTCTTGTTCTGCTGCATCGCAATGATGAGCAGGAAGAAGAAGACGAGGTTGCTTGCGATTAGCCAGGGGATCATTTCGCACGCTCGCATTTCCGGCACTTCCGCCAGCCGCGCGAATTCACCCGACCATACTCAGCGAACGAGTGTCCTTTGCTGCAATGGGTTTTCCGAGCGTTGTGATGCTCCGACCCCTTGCGGTAGTTAGTCAGACGGCCCTTAGTCACTGCGTCAACGACGTTATCTCGCTGGCTCCCCCTGAAGAGATGATCTGGGCGGCAGCACGGCGGGTTATCGCAAGAATGGCAAACCTTCACACCTTCGGGAGCTCCGGCTTTCTTGAAGACGACCCCTTCCGCGTGCGCCTCGGTGAACCGCTGGAGGGCTGCCTCTTTGTTGGCGGTGCCAGTAAAGGTCCTGACCATGTGGAGGCCGACCGGCGTTGTGTCGCGGACGATGAATCGGGAGAGCGCCAGGCGGCGCTGGTAGCGCGGGAGGTTCTGAATCTCTATGCCGTCCATCATCAGGATGTCGAAGGCAACGTAGCTCCCTTTGACGAACTCGCCGTCGAGATGAACCTGCTGCCCAGCCAACTCGGCCAACTCGCGGGTGGGAACCGGAATTATCTCGCCCTTGCGATTGAAGGCGTAGACCAATGTTCCATCCGCGAGGATAGAGATGCGGTGGCCGTCCAGCTTCTCCTCCAGCTCCCAGCCGTCATTGACGACATACTCGCCGGCTTGATCCGGTCCGATCGGAGCCAGCAGCTCAGGGAAGAAGGTGGGGGCGAAGCCAGGAACTGTCGGGTCGGGGATGAATGCCGCGCCGACCGGATGGCCTTGAACGCCTTCCAGCTCGTAGACGCCGCCGCAGCAGTCGCACTTTTTGCCGGTCTTCTCATCGACGAGCTTGTCGAAGATTTTCCGGGCAACTTCGTAGGTCGTAGTGGTGGGGGTTTTAGTTCCAGCCCTAAGCGGTGCGCCGATGGCCCCATATTGAAAGTCAACCGACCACAGCCCGTCATGCTCCTGAAGCTGAACGTTGTAGGATTTCTGGTGGCGATCATTCCGAAGTACGAGCGAACAACTCAAAGGCTCCATCTGTCTCTCTCCATGCTGCTCAATTTGGTTTTTCTCTACTTCCCAATACTACTAAATCCACCAGCAGAGTCAACAAAAATCGACGCGTTTGCAGGGTTATTTGCACGCCTCTCGAACTCCGCGCTGAGGCGGTCGAACTCAGCTTGCTCCTCTGGAACCCAGTAGGGAATCCGGCTGAGAAGATAGCCCAAGTGATCCCACAGCTCGTCGTCACTCATGGCCCACGACCTCGCGCTGGCCGACGATCTGGGCTTTCAGCCTCTCGTATTCACGCTTGCGCTCGGGCGTCAGGCGACCATGGAAGCGGGCGCGCGGCCCGCGCATCCAGTGGTAGCCCTTCGTCCAGACCTTTCTGTTGCGCGCGGTCGGCTTGCAGTACTCCCCTCGCTCCGCCCCGCATTGCGGGCACGCGCTGAAGCAGCAGTACAGGCGGGTGCGCTCCTCCTGAGTTAGAGGGGCTGGCATGGCTCGACCTCCAACCACCGCTCCCAGAGACACCACACGTCGCCGCAGGTTTCGCATTGCGGCCCGTTGCAAGGTGTGTCGCCCCACTCCGGCCAGCGCATCGAGTCTTCGCTGATGGTGTGCCCGGCGGCACGGATGAGTTTGACTGCCTCCTCCTCGGAGGGCATGAGGATTTTAGCCAAGGTAAGAGTCCTTCGTCGGGTCGAACTCCCGCGCGTAACGCCGCATACTCTCGCACCAGTATGCCTCGCCCTCAAGGAAGATCCGCGGTGGCCCGACCAGCACATAGCGCCCGCGCATGCAGGAGAGTCCGTGGTAAACCCCGTTGGGGTCTTCGGTGACGCTCCTCTTCATGCCCATCCGCACCCACTTCTCCGAGAGGCTGGTTGCGGCGCCAGGCCAACGCGACTCGACCAGAAGATACGCCTCCGCTGAATCCGCATAGACCGGGTTGGGATAGAGCGCCTCACTCGACCAGCTCGTGCAAACGTAGCTGAGGCTGCGATATGTCCAGGGCTTGAACATCACATACTCGCCGCCGTACCAGCCAGCGTTTTTCAGGAACCGGAACTGCTGCGCTGTGAGGAGCGTCGGCGCGTGCGGCTGGACTGGAGGGACGATGAACAGGGATTGCGAGGCTCTAAGCGGTTTCCGTGGCATTCTGCTCCTCCCGCCATCTCAGCATCCCGGCGGGCGTCCAGTTTAGGAACACGCCCCGGTTGAACTTGAAGACTCCATCCTCGATGCCGTGGATTATCGCCCACGCCTCCGCCCCTTTATCGTCGAGGTTGGCGTTGATGGGGACGGATTTCTGGCCCTCGTAGTTGTTCTCGTGCGGCTGCGAGAAGGCAGCCCAACCCGTCCTCAACGGCGGCTCCAGCACGCCCATTTCTGCGAGCAGCCGGCGGCCGTCCGAAACGCTCATCTCCGGAACCTTATTGTCGGAGTAGGTGAGCTTGAGGGCCAGCGCGCTAAGGATGGCCTTGCCTGTGGTGAATTGCCGGGTGTTTAGCAGCGAGCGCCAATGCCCGGCGGTCATGAGATCGATAGCGTGATGCCACTGGCCGTTCGTCGTCTCGAAGCTGAAATCGCCCTCCTCGTCATAGACCGGCTCCGTCCCGGCTGCCTCACACACGCGCTTCACCAGAGGATGGTCAACCAATAGAGGGTGGCTGATGTAGACGTTGCCCGGGCCTCCCTCCCTGCGCCGGTAGTGCATCGGGAATTGGAAGAGACGCGAGGGCAACCGCCAGGGGAGGGCGAAGTCCTTGTTCGACCCCCAGCCGTCTCCCAGATCCCCGTAGTAATCGTCCTCGTCGCGGAGGTAGCCCAGCTCCACCAGCTTCTTGCCGAGGGGATCGCGCCGAGCTTCCCGCTCGATCGCTTTCTGCTCCTCCTCCGCCTTGTCCTCGGCGGCGGTCTGCTGGTCGAATAGGCCGCCAAGAAAGACGGCTCGGGATGCTGCACTAGGTTTCACTGGACACCTCCGCTTCTGCTCTGGCCGCGATGGACTTGGCCGTTTGATACCAGTCGAAACTCAGGTCTCGAAGCTGCTCGTTCGCCGTGCGAATCTCCTCCATCACCGACTCGATACCGTACATCTCGGATTCGATCCGGCTCCGCAACTCCGCGATGTCGTCGATCGCGTATCGCCCGGTGGAACTACACAGCTTCTCGATCGTCTTGACGCGGCCCAGCACATTGTCGATGAGGGGACAAGTGATCGGCGGGGGCTTGCGCTCCTGCTTCATGAGGTTTACTTCGTCGAGGAGGTCGCCCATCACTCCGCTGGCTCAAGGGGGCCGGGGCAATCGACGGCGCAAAGTTGAAATTCCAAGCAAGCTCCGCAATGAGGGCATACTTCGCCGCCGCAGCTTTTGCACGTCTGGATGTCGGGGGATTCCAATAATTCGGCCATTTGATCCTCGTTTCTCAGTTGGATACGCTGCCAGTGGAGGGGATCGAACCCTCACGCCGAACCCTGAAAGGCCCGACCGACGCTCTCTGTCACTGGCGGCGGTTGATCGGGTTTCAGCCCGTCAACCACTAAACCAATACTACTATTTCAGGCAGCAGTGTCAACAAAAATCGACACGAATCGCCAGCTATTACGCGGTGTTTAGAACATCGCTTTCTGAAGCGGCTCGGTGTCGTAGCCGTACTCCTGCACCCCGAATTGGAAGTTACGGCAAGCGGTGAAGGATCGATCCAGGCCCTTCCATCCCAGCGGGAGCGGGTCAATCATGATCCGCTTGGCGTCGTGGATCGTGAACCGAACGCCGTTGAAAGCGTCGACCCGGGCGACCGAGCCAGGATCATACTTGACGACCAGGTGGAGGTTGTTCTTCCACTCCCGCGCCACCCCGCAGATATAAAAGAACTCCCCGCGCATCCGGATCGGGTACTGGCCGTCGACGATGGTTCGGCAGATCGTCCGCTCCCAGGCTCCCCGCAAACAGTTCGCGCAGTGATTCGCGCAGTTGAACCCCGTAACGTGCTTCGCCCACAAATATGAAAACTCCGCAGCCTTCCCGCTGCTAATTGGAGCGCCTTCGATTTCAACACAAATTTCCATATCCAAATACTACTATTTCAGTAGTGTCGGGTCAAACTTTATTTCCGCTATGCGCGAACTCCCCATACTCCTCAATGGCCGCTTTCATGTAGACTTCGTGGGCTATCTCGGCGGTCGCATGACCACCAAGATAGACCCTCCTTCCGCCGCGCGTCATCGATGTAACGTATTGCTGACCAGGGGTGCGATAGGGGCAGAATTGCACGCCTTTGAAACCCGTTCTATTTGAGCTCCGACGATTCGCCTGATTCAGGCGAAAGGTAGCAGGCCGGAGATTCGCCTTACGATTATCTAAGGTACTGCGGTTGTGATGATCGCGGCACTCTCCTTCGATTTCGCCCATGATCTCCTCGTGAAGCGAGACGTGAATTTGGCGGCCGTTCACGCGACGCATCCGCATCGCATAATAAGACCGGGTGTGAGGATGCCACCGCGCACTCCATGAGCAATACTCAACCCGCGGCGCGTCCTCGGCGTCGATGCATGAAAATTGTCCCTTACTCAATTTGATGTAGGCGATGGATGGTCCGACTACACGAATCGCGTCCCGCCTGATAGGCTTAGCTGGCACGGTGATCCCTCACGATCTCTATGCGGGTAGAGCCTGTCCGGGCTCCCCGCAACGTGCCCCAATTATAACGCGATTGCTTTTCTCCAGGCTTCGACCATCATCGGCCCCTTACCCACTGATTCACCGTCGGGCCACGGCAGAGAAAATTCACGCGTTCCTTCGGGATTCCGCGCGTAGGGGATGACCGACGCGATATCTGCTTGGATGACCTTCATAGTGCGTTCAGCATACACGCGAAGAAGGTGGAGGGCAAAGAGAAACCCACCCCGAAAGGTGGGCTTCGCTTATGCGACGTCGAACGGATGCCGTAAGTAAGGTGCGTGGCGGGGACGCCTCCCCGTGCGTTCCACGACTCCGCCGCAATCCTTTAGGCCGTCGGAGCTGGTGCTGGGTCCGGCGCGGGTTCGCCTACCGCCGGCTGGTTCGCCGCATCGACGGAAGCCTGAATCGCAGTCGCCGCGGTCGAGACGGCCGCTCCAAGTGTCCCGACCTCATTGATCGCCTTGGTGACGCTGGCGATGGTCGTCGGATCCTTGACGTTCGCATCCGTGAGGATCGTGCCGAGGTTGGTCTGGATAGCCGCGAAGGCGCTGGCAGCCGTCGGAGTTGCTCCGAAGTCCGCTACGGTGGCACTCACGGCCGTCAGGTCGCGCTGCGCTTGCGCTGCTACCGTTCCGACCACGCTAGCCGCAGCGGTATTGCCAGCCGCGCCAAGCCCGATCTGGAGGCACAGGCCGATGTACTTGATGGAGGTGTCCACAACGCTTGTGATTTCCGGGGCTTTACCTTCGACCTCCAGAAGTGTCTTCTGAATCCAGGCGGCGGTGCTGTGTTCTGCGAGTTCAAGCTTCAATTCGATGGTTGCTAGTGACATGGTGTTCTCCTCTACCGCGAGCGGTGGCTCGACTATACCGATTCCGGATTCCGGAATCAAGACCCAACTAGAACGGGCAGCTATGCGTCGCCAGGCACGCGATATTCACAGCGAGATTCCCATAATTCATAGCCTTGCGCCACCACGGTTGAGGCGCGGTCGCTCGGTCCATGTCCTTGCGGAGATCGGTGGCGATGCCCGTGACCTGCACTCCAGTCAGCGCCAACTGCTCAGAGGAGTCCGCGCTCCCCTTTAGGAACCGGGCCACGTCCTTGGACGTCACGAGGTCGTCGAAGTCCTTCACAGACTTCGCCAGGGCGACGCTATTGGCGTTGACGCTGGTATCCACGTCGAGGAAGGTTTTATTCGCGCTCGCGAGGAGAGGGCCTTCCCCGGCAGTGAAAGTATTGATCGCCATGGTCGCCGCGTCGCCAGTCCCGGCGATGGAGGCCGTCACCCGGTTGAAGCCAGAGAGCGAAGTGTGAACGTCTGAGAAGAGGTCGGGGAGGGTCTTCTTGAGCATGAACTGCTCTTGCTTCACCAGGTCGCCAGCATCGGCCAAATCCTGCCCCGCGAGCGATAGCGTGCCGCAGTGGTTGGCCTTGTCCGCAGAGGTCTTCCCGCTGCCCGCGCAAGGCGCGATGAGCTTCGCCGCCACCGCATTGAATCCGGCGGCCGTCGGCTTGAGGTCGGGGATCTTGTGGCCGGTCGTGACGAGGAACCACACGACGGCTACGCCAACGACGGGGACGGTGCCAAGCGCGATGATCTGGAAGATGAACTTGAGCCGATTCACTACAGCTCCATCAGAAAGATGTGGTGCCCAATCTGCACCGTCTCATGCACGACGGCCGGATTCCAGGTCTCGGGGAACTTCACTACTTGACCGGTCATAAGCGTGAACGTCGCGTTGCTCACGATGCCAGCGGGGTTCCAGTAGAGCGTTGCGCCCTCGGTCACATCCACCGTCTCGCCGTCGATGACCTGCCGCGCGATGGTCTGGGCCAGCGCGAAGCTCGGGTCAGTCGGGCTGGGCTGGAGGTGATACTCCGGATCTGAAGGGACGCTCATCGACGTGAACTGCCAGGCCCGGTAAACCTCATGCGAGAAGGTCGTGTCGTGCTTCACGGTCCGGTTTCGGATGACGCAAGCCACCGCCGTCATGCCCGCCGCACCCTCGCCGCGCGCTTCTTTCCAGAGGCAGAGGGCGGTGTCGGAGTAGTCGCTCGGGGTCGGGATCAATTACCGCCTCGCTTCTTCTGGACGAAATATCCAGCCACCGAGGTCGCCACCTGCAGGATCGTGAGAAGTATCGCCAGCCCGCGGATGTCGCCGTTGAACTCTGCGATAGCCAGGGCGTTCGCCCGGCTCGTCGACTCCAGCGCGTCCATCCTTTTGATGTCCTCGGTGTGGATGGTCTCGATGTCCTTCACGAGATTGTCGATGCGGGTATCTTCGACAGCGGACTTGATTTCGAGGCCATAGACCGCAGCCGAATTGGCCGAGCTTTGGGGACTCTGCGCGGCGGCAGGGGGATGGCGCCCATCGAAGATGACGAACAGGCAGACCACGATGAAGGCCATCTTGCACAGCAGCACCACGCGACCCGTCCGATTCACGAAATCCCCCATAGTTGCCTCACGCTGAAGTTACCCATCGCTCTTTGCAGAAGTCTCCGCTGAGGCCGGAGTCGACGACGCGTCGATGGGAGTCTTACTTTGCAGCTGGGCCGAAAGCTGATGCATTACATTCTGAGAGTTGGCGGAGACGCCAGTCAGCGTCCCGAGCATGAGGGTAAGGACCGCCAGGATGCCAGCGCCGGCCGGGTGGGTTTTGTCGGTGATGTAGACGTACGTCATCGCCGCAGTAACCGACAGGAACCCCAAAGAGCAGACGGCGAAGGTCGCAAGGAATACGAACCGGGTCGTCGACGGGCCACCCTCGAAGGGCAGCTCCTTCAGTATCCCCCATACCGATAATGTCTTGACACGCGCGTCGAGCTCTTCGTCTGCCATACGTTCATTCTAGAGGCGGGCGCAAGAGGGTCAGAAGCTGACGTGCCCACCGGCATTCGCGCCGAAGTGAACGCCCTGCGGAGCGGGAGTGCCGAGGGTGATATTCCCTGTCCCGGTCGCCGCGAAGGTCAGCACCCCGGCGGTGTCCGAGGTGGCGCTAGAGGGCGCGCCAGTCCCCGCGACTGTGTAGACGGTGTTGGGCGTGAGATCGGAGACATACTGCGTCGTCGCCCCCGAGGCTGGGTAGGTCACCCCGGTAAAGGTAGCTGGCCACGCACGCATGAAGCAAACCATCGACGCGCCAACCTTGCCGCAATCGAAGTTCTGGCCTCCGGTAGACTGCACCAGCGTCGTCGAGCTCTGCGTCAGGCTTGATGTTCCCCATTCCATCACAGATAGAAACTTGGAGTTGGTAGCTACCGACGACGGGTTCACTTCGAGCGACGTATACGGCTCCCAATCAGCAGCCTGATCTGAGCTTCCAGACGTCAATCCAGCATTGGTAATGGTCGCCCCGGACGGCAGTAGGCTGGTGAAATATGCCTTCTGCGAACTGGACCGAGTGAGCCAGCTTGCCACGCTTCCAGAGATGGTCGGGTTTCCCGTCGTCATCAGATAAAGCTGCTTCGTCCAAGTGTTCGTGGTCGAGTCGCCACGGTCGTAATAGACAACCTGATTCGATCCGCGCAGATAGATCAGCGACCGGGACGCGGTGATGCCAGAAGATAAATAGCCGAAGCCTCCATAAGTCGATCCATTGTAGGCATTGGATTGATCGATGATTGCAGCCACATAGGTTGGCAGCTCGCTGTGCAGCAGTGTGATAAGTCCTTGCTGATAGGAGTGCCAGAACTGGCCTCCGTACTGCGCGGCATACCCTTGCTCGCAACTATTCGCAACTGTGCAACTGGTTTGCGTTGGATTGTTCTGGAGGGCCACCAGGTTCTGCTGCGGAGCTGTCGTCATCTGATCGTTGTAGTCATTGAATTCAGCGCGGCCCTTGGTGATGTACTCGCCGTCAGAGTAAATATCGAACCGCCCATCGAACTCATGCTCATGGTCGATGGCCGTATTGGGCGCGTAGTAAGAAAACAGCGTTCCGCCCGATGTCCAGTTATTGCGCACCACGATGTGCTGGTTTCCAGCGTCGTACAGGTCGGTGGGCAGGGAAGGCCGTGGATCGGCTGGCAGACTGGCAAGCGGATCGGTAGCGGGTTGGGTGATAAACAAATCAGGAAGTACATCTTGTGCGTAGGTATTCGTTGTTTCGTTATTCCAGCCTGCGTAAAAGCAAGCCGAAGGGCATCCGTAGGATGTTCCAAGTGGGCCGCCAAAAGCGGTATTCAGTATTGTCCACAGCATTGCCGAATCGCCCTCAGTCCTCCCTATATAAGAGTTTCCCAACATTGTGGCCGATTGCGTGACAAAGTTGGATGGATATTTGTAGTAAGTAAGCTCGTCCCCCGTATTCAAGAAGTTAGTCGATCCCTGTATAACGGCTCCGCCTGCCGTGGTGAGGATGGGGCCAGTCAAAGATGCAAGATCGGTGATGTAGCGCAAGTCCCAGTAACTCGACGAGGCAAGGCTCATCTGCGGCCCATAGGCAATCGGATCGAGATAGCCAGCCGTGTATGCGGCGTCGAGCGCCCACTTCAGCTTAGAAATTGATCCTCCATAGCTGTTGCCCTCACTTGGCTCTCCGCCACGTCCAAGACCAAAGCAAGGAGTTTTCGTTCCCAGCGGTGCCCATGTGCTGTCGCAACTTGGCACGGTCGAAAGGTTCGCGTAAGCGGTCTGGTATGCCTGCCACGTCACGTTCGGGTCTTCCATGTCGGCCCAGTCTTTGTACATCATGCCTCCCGTGAAATACGTCCAGTAGGCATGTAGGGAACCAGCCGTCCCATCGGGACAGACCTGATAACGCGTGGCTGAACAGGTGTTCGTCAGCGGGGGATCGTCTGTCGTGTTGTCATTGAATGTCAGGGCGTCGGCCACCAGATAAAGCATCTTGCTCTGGGTGTAGTTGTTTCCCATCGCCCGCTGATTTGTATAGTCAAACTCGTTCCCCGTATCGAACTGCGAGGAACTGTTGTAGTTACCGATCACCGCAAGCGTTCCATTGCCGCTGTTGGTGACAGTAAACTTTGCAAAGGCCGCCAGAAATTCCCGCGCCTGGATCAAGTCTGTTGAGTTTAGATATCCCCCCGCCATCAGCCAATCTGGAGTGAGCGTAAATGCTTTCGCACTGTCCGACCAGTGGTTTCCTCCATAGGCGCTCGGGTTCGCGATGAACTGATCCATCATGTAAGTAAAAATGTCGCGTCCCGCGCAACCCCATTGGTAACTAGGATCAGAAGGATCAATCATCGACATAAAGGCAAAGAGATTGGCGTCCCCTTCTTTGTAGCTTTGCGACTGGTCCGAGGAGGGGCCGCTTCCACCCACGCAGGCCGATCCATTCCATGTGCTGAAAGTCCAAATGCCAGAGTCTGTCGTGTACAAGTTGACGGCCGCGGTACGCAGCGCCTGGTAAAGCGTGTTGCCACTCGTCGCCTTAGCTCGCAAACCGGGCAACATCGCCGCCGTTACCAGCAGCCGCGGGTGGCTCGTCGCCGGAGTTGGAGACCCCGTGAACGTTACGGTCGAGGTTGCCGTAACCGAGCCGACGTTGGTGGTAGCAGTCAGGGTGTCGGTCTCAGCAGTTGTGTCGTAGAGCGCGATGGTACAAGGCTCGTTCACTACGCAAGGATTGGTGCCAACCAGCGTCCCGGTCCCGCTCGTGATCGACCAGGTGACGGTCTTGTTGTTCACACCCTGCACGACGGCTGTGACGGTCTGATAAGTGCCGATGGGGGCGATGGCGACGGTGGGATACACCGAAAGCGTCTGCGCCCATACATGGGCCGAGCACAGCAGTGCGAAGGTAAGTAGGCGTCTCATTAGAATGACCAGTGACAACCGGATGTAGAACCGAGTGCGTTAGGCACGTCTGTTATTGCAAAATCTCCAGCGGTCGCCGTTGCTGGAATCACCAAGCCGGTGGTCGAGTGGTCCGTACCGTTGATCGGCTGCGTCGAGTTGAAATTCTTCAACGTGATCACTTGGCTGGTTTGATTGTTGATCGTGTAGACGGCCCCCGACTGACCGACGCATGAGGGAAGAGTCAAAGTTTCCCCGGCGGAAGCCTGCGTAAGTTCAATGTAGCCATCCGACGCGAGCATTTGATATGCGGTGGTGGTCACCGGAGCATTGGTGACAGTCATAGTTAGCCCAACGTTTTCACCGGAAAAAGCGGTGTATGTTTGTGCTCCCGAAGGCAAGGTGCTTTGACCGGTGAGATAATACAGCGGCGTGCCGCCCCCAAGTCCCGGACCCGTTGCAGTCACCCATACCACAGGAAACTCACCGGCAACCGCATTCAGTGGTGCCGTGAATCCAACACCCGCAACAAAGGTCTGATTGCCGGATGTCGCAGTAGGTGTCACGGTGAATGAAGAACCCGGAACGATTGTAAATGTTGGTGCTGTTCCGGTCGCATACGCGAGAGTGATTGGAGTGGTTGTTGGCGCTGCATTGAATCCCAAGGTGATTGAACTTAGTGGCCCTGAGATAAGTGGAGAGGGAACCACAATCGCCCAGTTCGCTGGCATATTATTGTTGTACGAACCTGGTATTGACCCGGCGGTGCCAACAGCACCCGCCACCGTTTGGACAATGGCGTTCGGATTGCTCTTGTTATACCCGAAGTAATATTCCATCGAGTTCCACGCATCGGCCTGCATGAGCAAATAGCCAGCATTTTGCAGATGGACGAAATCAGACTGATAATAAGTCCCGTTGGTGTTACACGATGAACATCCGAGATAGGGGTCGGCTGCGAAGTCGAGGATTCCTGCTGCTCCCCACGCCTTCCAGTTTTGCCGAATAAGGTTGTCCAGAGCGATTTGATTTGCGTTCCATGTCAAACCGTTGGGCGGAGCCGGTGAGCTGCCTCGACTTATCATCGTACCCACGAAAACCTTGCACCCGGCTTGCGTGAGTAGCTGAATTTGATTTGCTAAATACCCCGCTACATTCGCCGCGGTGGCTGTCGAATAATTAGAAAAATTATTTGTTCCATCGAAGACTGTTGCTATCTGTGGGCCTTGATTGGAGGAACAGTTAGGGGCGGCGCTACCGGCGTTTGTGGACATGATGTAGTCAGCCGTTTTCCCCGCATTGCCGAGGTTTGTTACAAGCCCAAATGTAGGAACAGGCGCAGGTGGTTGATTCACCCAACAATCACCCGGAACAGTACCGTAAAGGCAGTAAGTGAGCGAGTCCCCATAGGCATACCAATTAGGCCCTATGGAGTTCCATTGGACGCCTATACTCCCTGCTCCTCTCGCCTGAATATCAGAACTTGAGGCTGCATATTCCTGAGCAACTTGAGCCGCCGTCAGTTCTGTAGACCATCCAATAAATTCGTACTCAGTGACAATTGACGCTGAATTTAGGCCGCACGATTGGCATGCTCCTAATATCCAGTTCCCCGACAGTTGAGTTCCCGCGCTATACCCGCGATTGGTGTACGGCGTCACTTCCACTCCGTCAAAATAAAAGTGATCGTAGTCACTGCCGCTGGTTCCAAAAGTAACGATGACAACGTGGTTGCCCGAAGACAGGTTCACGGGGGAAGTGGTCGTATCAGCACCGTACTTCCACAGTGCCAGGCCGGGCGTAGTAGACCAATTGTTGCCTCCAACCGAGCTGATCCACGCACTCAAGAATATCCAGGGGCCGTTGTTTGTGGCTCCGCTAGTGCTGGGTGTCAAAACTGCCGCTTCGGCTCCACTACCGGACGAACCCGTTATAGGGATGTTGATTACAAACTCGAAAGTCCGCAGATTGTTGACGGAGGTTGGAAGAGGCGCACATCTAGCGTTGTCGGGAAAGAACAACCCAACTAGGGTGGACTGTGGGGCATTCGCACCTGTGCATAGAGTGGCGTTATTTCCGTTACCGCTAGAATCCGTTATGGTCGTGCCACTGATGAATTGAGGAAGCATGTTCAGAAAAATCTCGGCGCCTGAGATATGCTGCGATGTGTTCGCGATCAAGCACGTTGATTCTGACAGGCAAGGGTTGCTGTTGATCGTCGTAGTGGTAGATACGTGCGCCGTCTGCCCATTGATCGTTGATTGACCGAGTGCGGGTAACGCGAATACCAGAGGCAGCGCGAGAATAAAATTACGGAGTGACATTGATAGCTCCTAGACTTTCTGATTCGAGAGTGGTTCCGTTGAATGAATCAAATGCCTGCAGTGCACATGTATTAGCGGGCATCGTGCCGATCCCGGTCATTCCCCCATTCACACCTGAGGGCCACGTCCAAGAGTATGGACCCCCACTGGTAGGCTGACATACACGGAAGACTATGTGTTGACTTAAGGCAATGCCTGTGATCGTGGGTGTGGTGTTGCCGCTCAAGGTGATGGTCTGAAGACAATTGGTGGCTGTGATGACGGGAGTTGTCCCGCTTAGAGTTGTGACGGTTGGGCATCCTCCGCCGCCAGTCCCGTTCGCGGCGAGCGTGATGGTGCCGTCGGCAGCGATCGTGATGTTCGCATTCGTATAAGACCCCGGCGTCACCGCCGTCGAGGCGATGTTCGCATGGGGCAAGAGGCCGGTCACGTCGGCGCTCGCGAGATTGACAGCCGAGAACGTCATCTGCGCAACCGCACTCGAGAGCGCGCTGACATGAGCGATTCCGGCAGCGGAGACGGTGAGGGGGAACTGGATGCCGTAGGCCGTCATAGACGAGCCGCTGGGTCCGAGGAGGTTGACGTTCCCGGCGAAGAGGGTTGGGAGCGAGGTTCCAGGCGCAAGGCCGATCGGAGCGGCGACGCCCGCGGTTCCGGTAGTTGCTACCGAACTCGGCGCGATGGCCTGCCCTGCGATGGCCGCAACGACGTTCGTCGCATTGACTGGGGTCGTGACCGAGATCGCGCCCGTGGAGTTGGTGATCGTGGTTCCGTCTGGCTTCACACCGCCCAGCGTGCTGGAGGTCGCGGCAGGAAGGGTATAGGTAGAGGCGTTGGCAAGGACGAAAGCGTCCGTGGCGAGCTTGGTCGAGTTGTCGCCGGTGGTCTGCGTGACGGCGGAGATGCCGTTCGGGAGCGCCGGGGTGCCGCTCAAATTGGCCGCTGTGCCGCTGGTGTTCGCTGCGATCGACGCCGGAATATCCCCAGAAACGAGAGCGCGGACGCCAACCGCACCAGAAGATCCGTTGGGAGTGGCAACCACCTCGTTCGCCGGACCCGAATAGCTGGATCCAGCCCCTCCGCCTTTGGGCCAGCACCAGACATTGGTGTATGCGGTTGCGCCATCTAGGTAGCAGGTGATCAGCAGCTCGGCCCCCGAAGTTGTGGGCATGGCGGGAGGCGAGCCGACAGGAAGGCCGTTCGACAGCCAATAGACGCCAGGAGCTGTGAAAGACCCGCTAAAGGGCGTGGTACTCGACTGGATGAGCTTGAACGTGATCTCGGCGGTGCCGGTGCCAACGGGCGGCTCAATGATGGTCAGAGCGCACGAGTCGCCATCCGTCAACGTGAGGCTCTGATTATTCCCGTTCAAAGGGTCGATCGTCGCGGAGGTAGTGCAGGTCCCCTCGCTGACCTCGCCGGCCGCGAAGAGAGGGCCAGTGAACTGGTCAAAGGTCGGATGGAATATGAGGCCAGGCCCCGTGAAGTCGCCGACGCTGCACTTCGGGTCGGTGTTATAGCCAATCTCAGCCGCAAACTGGGCATATCCCAACGACGCGAAACAGATCGGTATCCCACCCCCTACTTGGTACTGGTAGAGAGACAGATAGGGCACACCACCGGAGCTGTTGCCGAGTTCAATCCCGAGCGTTCCCGGAAGGACGCCGAAGCCGGAGGTCTGGACGTAATATCCTCCGAGGTCTTGGGCTGACACATAGCCAGTAGGATCGACTTCGATGCCGCCCGGCTGAATATAGCCAATCTGACCCGTCGAGTTCACGACGGTGGCTTCCCGCCCCGGAGAGTCGACAAGATTGATATTGAACGGCCCAGTCAAGAGATTGTGGGTGTCCGTGATGGCGAACGTGCCGACGTAGGGCCCATCGATGCCAGCGACGGTGACGCCATCCGGAAGGTAAATCTGGCAGTTCGTCAGAGGACTGAGGGTGCAGTCACCCGCCGCAGAGAAATCGACGACCGCCATGCCATTTGTGGAATCGGTGGTCGATGGCACATAGAGATGGCCGCCCACCTTGGACTGCGCCGAGGCGATGATCGAGGACAGAAGGATAACGGCCAGGGAGAGGTTTTTTAGCATGAGGAGGCTCCGAGCGTGAACGGGACACTAAGGCTGTTGATGCTCATGTACATCCAGACGGTCACGTTCGAACCGTACGCGTTGGTCATCGTCACCGAGACCGGCGCATGCATCGGGAAGCCGAAGCCGCCCGAGCTGAAGGAGCAGGAATTACTCAGCGCGACCACGTAGATGTACTGGTCTGAAGGGTTGAGAGGTCCCCAGCTCGTTTGAGCCCCGAGACCCGCGCTTGGAAGTGTGCCGGTGGCTCCGACCAGAACGGCGCTGGTTCCAGAAGCGGTCAGCCCGGTCGCTCCGGCCGTTCCGACTCCAGCAAACTCGCGGACGGCGAAGGATCGTCCCTGTGTGGCGCCGGCGGTCTGGGCTGGGGCCGTCGATGTCGTGGTGGCGCTCCAGGTGGTGTTTGCCGAGTAGACGTAAGGGAAGACCGCCGAAGTGAAAGGCGTCGTCAGCGTCACATTGTGCGTGCCGTCGGAGACGGTACCGCTGGCCGGTGTGCCGTTGCTGTAGCTCAGGGTGCAGGTGTTCGGATTGGTCGAGTTGTTGCCAGCCTCGAAGGGGCCGCCCGCCGCGGTGCAGGACATGCTCACCGCGAAGGGCGATCCGATAGCCGAAATGCATCCGTCGGTGATGGTGGCAACCTGACCAGAGAGGCTGAGGGTGACCGTTGGCCCCGTGCAACCGGACCCGCTGCCCGCAGACCCGAGAGCCAGCCAACTCGACGAGCTTCCGGGGGTGATGCCGGTGTTGTTCGCGATCGTGCTGAGGTAGGTGCCCCCAGAGTAGGTGACGATGTTGTCGAGCTGGTAGTTGATCCCGGACGACCACGCGCCCTGATAGGGATTCAGCAGCGCCCATAGGGTGTTGTCGATCTTGGTCATCGAGCCGTTGTAGCAGACGCCCCAGGCCGTGACGCCATTCGGCGGAAGACAGAAGCTGAAGTGCGGGGTCTGGGGGAACCCACCTTGGGCGCGGGCAGACGCCGCTCCGAAGAAGAAGGCGGCCATCGCCAAGACCAGTTTGAGCTTGCGCATTACTTCCTCCCGAATAACCTCATGATGTGCTTCCGCAGGAAGAACCCGGCGGTTGCGAGAGCAGCGCCCAGAGACTGCAAAGCCAGAAAGCCAGAACCCGGATCGACATACATTAGTAGGTGGCCCTCCAGTGAATGGGGATCGCGTTCAAGCTGCCCGCGCCGCTGCCTCCGATATTGGTGGCAGCACGAATCACCGCCGTGGCGCCGGTCGTGCTAGTGCCGAGGTGGTAAACCGTCACCGCATCCTCGTTCGTCCCATCCGGATAGGTGCCCAGGCTGAGCGTGAGGACAGGGTTTCCGGGGAAAGTAGCAGGGAACGTGATGGCCTGCGTCGCCAGCGTTCCGCCGCCCACCGCGCCGGAGGTCACGGTGCCGTAGGCCTCATACAGAAAGCCGCCGGCTCCATCCGGGCTCTTGATGAAGGTTCCGTTCCCGTTTCGCGTGGTGACTATCGGCACGGCGGCCTTCGCAGCAGCAGCAACCGCAGCAGCGAATAGGGCGGTGAGGGCCGAGACATTGCCGTCATCGAGGACATCGACGTTCCCGTTTTCGACCGAAATCCAAGGAGCCAGCATCGCCATAGCCATCGTCGCTTGGCGCCAGCACTTATTCGCGCTGGAGGAAGCCGCAACGCCAGCCACGAACCCGGTCGGGAGGTAGCTTGAGGCCAAAAAGGTCGCTTGGCTGTCTACGTTCGCTCCGCCACCGCCCGCCACTTGCTGATAATCAATCGTTGCCACTCAAGCCTCCTTGAACCTATACCGCTGGTGGTGCCCACTTGCCAGAATCCCAACCGGCTACGACCGGTGTCTCCAGATCAAAGCCGAAGATCGGGGGGCCGGTGATGAAGTAATAGCCCGTGATGCCGACGCCCGCGGACTTCAGCGAGAGCTGCCCGCCGAGCAAGAGCGCCGTTTGAACTGCCGTCAGGGGAGGACCAATGACGTAAATCGTAATCGTCATGTTCTGGTTGTCCTGAATAAGCAGAGTGTACCCGAGGGGTGCAAATGCGAACTCCAGCACAGCCGCCGTGCTGCCCGCCTTCCCGGTCCAGTAATTGACTGCGATTCGCGCCCTCAGCACCAGGCGATAGTCGTCGTCATCGAGCAGGTACATGACGTCGCCGGTTTCATCGGGGCCCAGCCAGTTGCCTTGATCCCAGCCGAGGCCGACGGTGTCGAACGAGAAGAAGACGCCCGTCAGAGGTATCGCCAACTCGCGGGAAATCCCAATCCAGAGCCCCACCGCATCGAGCTGCGAGCCGACCGCCAGGTCGAGGTCGTACTTGAGGAACATCTCGGCGTAGAGGTTCTGCAGGTCCACATACGGCTGGCAAGCCTCCGCTACCATCTGCCGGAATAGCGGCTGGTTTGCATGCTCAGAGGTGATGCGCGCGAGGTATTGGTCGACCGTCACCATTAGGTCACGACCGAAACGTTCGCGAGAAGCCCGACGGCGGCCGCGTTGAATGCGATCGAGATGTCCGCCGAGGAACCGGGCGACGGGGCAGTCCCGATATACAGGGAGGTGATGACGAAGGTCTGCTGCTGAGGCGTGCCGGGGAGACCGGCCTCCGCGACGAGCCAGGCGTCATAGACGTCCTCGCCGATCGCAAGCTCGTTGATGAAGTTGACGATGGCAGCCTGAATAAGCGGCTCCGTCGAACCCACCCAGCCGGGCAGGACAGTAACGTTGACGATGGCATAAATCTCGACCTGCGCCAGCTCGAAGAAGTTGATGGTGATGGGCAGCCCAGACGGGTCAGCAATCGTCTCTGAAGTCGTGCCGTAGGTTCCACACCCTTGGTCCTTCTCGAGAAGAATAGCGGTGGCGATGGCCGTGGCGTCGCCACCCTGCACGACGGCGCAGATCGAATGGCTGGGGATGCCGTTGCTGTCCGTGGTGGCGCTGTCGTTCTCGTACACCAAGGAGCGAACCACGCCGGGGATGTCAGCCACCGCGCCCATGATCGCGCCGATGGAGGTCTGCGATGGGATGGCCGTCGAGATAGTCTGGCGCTGGCGGACGGCCCCATCGGTTTCGGTGGAGGATCCGATATCGGAAGCAGCCGGATTCGTGATCGTGTCCCACCCGAGCTGCGGGGTGTAGATGGTAGTGATCGTGTTCGGCGGGGCGACAATGGCTCCGACGGCGGCGCATGTCACGGTCACGGGTATGGTTCCGGACGACGGAATCAGCACGGACGCGGGCAGGTTCCAAAGATTCGGCGGGGTCGCAGTGTCCTGCGCTTGGCCGTTGACGATGGTGAAGCCAGGCGCGCCCACAACATTGCAGATGGCGGTGCTGTTGGTTCCAGCTTCGCGGGCCATGCCGTTTATCTTGATGGCGGTGTCGAGCTGGACGCCCACGGCCGTCTGAGGGCTGTAGGCATTGAAGGCGGCGACGGCGGCGACGTTCGAATCGTAGATCGCTTGAGCTTCGATCGCCAGGAGCTGATAGTCCTGCGTGCCGGTGGCGAGATACACGTCATCACCCCAAATGCTCTGATAGGTCGCGATCTTCGAGTTGATGATGTCCTGAAGAGCGGGGATCGTGATGCCGGTGGGTGTGATGGTGGGACCGAGGGTCGCCAGTGGGTAGGTCATTGGGCCCCCGTTGGGAGTGAGGTGACGATGCTGGTGACGCCGTAGATCGTATTGACCTCCGCGGCGATGACGAGGGTGCGGGTGGTCTTATTCAGGCTGCTCGTGTAGGCGACGATCCCGTTGACGGGAGTCACGCCTTCCACGCTGAGGATGACGCCCTGAATAAGCTGATCGTATAGGCCTTGGGTTCCATAGCCCAGCACCTCGGAGAACCATGGGACGCCCTGCGTGGTGTCGAGGAACCACTCCCCCAAAAGCAGCTTTAGCGTGGTCATGATCGCCTGCCCGACCGCCGCCGGGCTGTCGACCAGGTAATTCTGACCATTGACCCCGAAGGTAAAATCTCCGGTCGCTGATTGGGCACGGTAGCGCATAGTCACATCCTAGCTTGCCCTGCAAGCCGCTATGGGGTATGGCCGTTGAGGGTGCCGGTGATGAGCACGTTTCCGGTGATGGTGAGTAGGCCCGAGCTGGGGAGAACGATGTCAACCACCCCGACAGGTCCGATCCCGATATATGTTGTGCCATCGTCGCTCCTCATCTGGACTTGGGTGGTGCTGACCGCCGTGAGCAGGTTTACTTGGCTGCGCGGTCCGACGAAGAGGAAGCCGTCATCCCAGGAGAAAATCCGGAACTCGATCGGGTCTTGGAGACCGCCGGCGCGCCACCAAAGATCGATCGCGCGCGAGGAGAAGACGCAAATGCCCTCATCGCCGGGCGCGATGGGGTAGGTCGTAGTGAAGCCACCGCCAGACTGGAAGAGGACCGGCACGTTCACCAGGAGCCGAGGCTGCACCATCATGTACGTCCCGTCCGGCAGGGGGACGCGAACGCGGATGTTGGGCTGGCAGGTAGCCGTCATCTTGATGGGGTCGAACGTCACCACGTCCACCGGGCAGCAGGTTTGGAGGGCGAGCAGTTCCGCCCGGATCATGGCTTTGATGCTGGCTTCGAGGTCGTTTGCGCGTTCTAGCTGGCTCATTGCGGACTCACCTGCTGTCCCGCCGGGGCGGAAGGGTTGATCGAGAGGGCGGTGATGTCGGTGTACCACTCCTGCCCGCGGCTATCGCCCGAATGCTCTGCGACGGCCACGCGGTAGAGATTGGATCCGGATTGGACCTGCGCGACATTCGTGAAGGAGTTTTGGGTGTTGGGGAGCAGAATGATCCCGGAGCCGGCCGGACTCGTCCCCTTCGCCGCGAGAGTCTGGGTGATGAGGTCGGGAGCGAGCTGGATGGCCGTTCCGATCTTGACAGCGCCGTTCATCAGGCAGCGGCACTCCACTCCGTCGATCGTGAACTCGGGGATTCCGATGAGGCCAGTCGAAGGGCTGAGGACGACTGCGGTGCCAGGCAGATACCCGGTGGTGCTGACGAACTTCAGAACGCCGTTCTCGACGTACCAGTGGCTGCCAGCGGCGTTCGCTGTAGCCGCCACCTGATCGAGATACACCCGCGCCAGGCCGAACAGCACCTTGCCCCTCGGAAACGCGCCGCCGAAGCTCTGCAGATCGAGAGCGGACTTGTCTACGGTCACGCCCATCGCATCCGCGCATGCCGAGACGACCTGCTGCGGCGTGGCGCCGGCCTCGAGCGTCTGGTTGACGTTGCCGTAGTTGAAGCCGAAGTCGTTGTCCCCGGCAGTGATCTCCAAAAAGCGGTCGGTGCCGCTCTCCTTCCCCTTCTTGAAGTACTTGATGTCTCCGCTGAAAATCTGATTGAGGCCCGTTCCGACGTAGCCCACCTGCAGCTTGATCGAGGTGTACTGCTGAACCACCTTGTTCACGGTCTGGGGGCTGAGGTTGTAGATGCGGACGATGAGGGTGTTCGGCGTCGAAACCTCCGACTGCTTCACCTCGAAGCGGAAGCGCAGGGCGCTAAGGTCCGTCGTCTCCACTTGATTACCCACAAGCAGCGAGGCGATGCGGCCGAATTGGACTCCGGTCTGGCTCATTGGGTGAAGGGGATGAAGTAGAGGTTCACGGACTGGCCGAGATTCTCGAAGGTGGGAGCCACCAGGGGATCGGCGCCGCCCGATTGGAGGAAGAGCGATCCGCCAATGCCGAGGTAGCCGAGCTGGCCGAGAAGGTCGACGCCTGTGACCATATTGAGCCCGCCGACAATGGTGTTCGCGCTCGTGTCGAGAATGTCCAGCACCCAGCACTGGGCAGCCTTGCTCCAGTAGATGTTGAGCTGGTAGGTGGTTGCGCCCAACTGCACAGAGAGCAGTTGCGGCAGGGCCAGGAGCGGGATCTCGTAGAAGTTCATGGGGTCACCTCGGACTCTGGGAAGGGGAACCGTTCGGCGGCTGACTTCGTGAGGTCGTTCTGGAATGACGGGACGCTGGGCGGGGACGCCGGGGACGCCTGCACGGTGCCCACCTGCGTCGTGCCGAGGCCGGATTGCGGGTCCGCCACGTTCGCGGGATTGACCGAGGTGAGCTGGATCGTGGTCGTCGACACCAGATTGACATTCAGGCAGACGATCCGGACGATGAGCGAGTTCTCGGTGTTCGCGTCGGTCGTGGTGGCAATCGACTCGATGAGCATGTTCTGGTAGACCCGCTTGCCGGTGTAGATGGCGAAGGGGACGTGCGACGCTTTGAGGTCGAGGAGCTGCTGGTAGACCGCTTGGATGAAGTGCGGGTTCGCGAAGCTGCTTGGCGTCGTGTCGGTGACCTGCGCGCCCCCGCCGCTCGTGGTCGCATCCGCGTCCGGCTGGGAGAGATTTGCTGCCAAGAGGCTAATCGTCGCGGTGTTGAATTTCCCTACGTTCTGCGGGCTGCCAGAACTCCACCCATAGGTGAGGGTGACCTCGTTCGGCTCGTCGATGATGTTATCCGAGATTGTGGATCCGGACTCCACTGGCATACGGGTAATGGAAGACCGGTCTACGTGCGCCTCCTCGATGACACAATCGGCCGTCAGCGAGCCAAGAGCGCGCCGGGGGTCGAGAGACACCTTCTGGGCCGGAGGCGGGGTGCTGAAGATGCTTTGCGGTGTGGTCGTTAGGCTCATTATCCGGGTGCCCCTGCCGCGTTCCGCGCGAGGTCAGCGTTGACGTGCTTCTGAGTACGCATGACGGAGCGCCCAGTTGCTTCGGGGTCCGAGCCGCCGGTGACGTGGATGTCGGTCTTCTGGTTGATCGAGACGCCGCGCGCCATCTTTTCATCGCCCAGGCGACGGTTCAGGAGCGTGGTGCTGATGGCGTCCGAGCCGCCGGGGTGGAATCCCCCCTTGCCATCGTGGTATCCACCGTATAGCTCGAACGCTCGGGCAGCTCCGTCCAAGTCCCCAGCACGAAGCTTCCGTAGCAATATGTGGGCACCGGCCAGGTTGCCCGAGTTGAACTGGTAATCCGTGAGGGCATCGCGCCATCCCTGAGAGAGATTCAGACCCTTCGTGAGCTTGGAAACTACACCACCCGCCGCAGCCAGGTCGCTCTGGAACAATGCGTTTGCCTGCTCCGTCGTCAGGCTGCCGAAATGCTCCCCCGGCTTGAGCTTGTGGCCGTAGCCAATCGAAGCAGCGCCGCCCTCTAGAGAGCCGTACAACCGATGACGAAGCCCTTCCTTACTCTTCAGCCAGGAGACGAAACCCATGGCGGCCGTTCCTTCAGCTTGCCAGCCAGCCTTGCTCGTAGCCGCATGGAACACGCTCGCGACGCTGTGGGCCTCCCCGAACTTCTGCATCTTGTCCAGCGCGCCCGACTTCTTCAGCACCCAGGCGATGCCAAGGGCCGCCAGTACGCCCACGACGATGGGGACGACGAAGGGAATGACCGCCGCGCCGCCAGCGCCGCCCTCCGCCAGCTCGCCAGCGGCCGCTCCGCCGCGCAGTCCGATCGAGGTGCCGATCTTTCGCAGTCCCCAGCCCGTGACCTTCTTCGCCGCCCACCCGCCGCCCAACAGTCCAGCCAGGCCACCGAAGGCAGTGAGGTTCGGATGAGTCGTCATCACCCCCGCCACCACCGTCATCCCGCGCACCAGCTTGTCGACCAGAGGAAGGAACTTCGAGCCGATGATCTCCTTCAGAATGTCGACGTCATCTTCGAGGGTGTTGAGGTTGCGCTCGAACTCCACCGCCCGCTTGGCGTCGTCGTCCGGGTTCAGCCCGGCTTTCCGCATCCGGGCCTCGTGGGCCTTCTGCGCTTTGTCGTACTCGGGGAGGTTGTTGAGGACTTGGTTGGTGGTGTCCGAATCGAGGCCGAACTGCCCGGCTATCTGGAGGGCCATGTACCGCGGCATCTTGGCGATGCGGTGATAAAGGGCGCTCTGGGTGCGGGACGTATCCTGCCCCGGCTTGATGCCCAGACCGCCCAAGAGACCGTTCAGCCCGGGATTCGACCGGATTGCCCGCGCCATGTTCTGAAGGCCAGCCGCAGCCGCATCCCCGCTCACGCCGACCGCCCGCGCGGCGAACTCCACCGTCTGCAGGTTCCGGACGCTGGTGTTCATTTGCTGGCTGGCGTAGGCCATCTTAGAGAAGTTGTCAGCCATGCCGACGACGTACTTATCGACGGCGATGGAGACCAGCGCCACGCCCTCAGCGAAGCCGGCCAGCACCTTCTCGGTCTTCGCGATCGCCGTTTCCACGCGACGGAGCTGATTGTCGTCGACGTTGAAGCCGAGCTTGATCAGGTACTCTCGCAGAACGTTGGAGTTACTTGCCATTTAGACTCCTCGGCATCAGCCGGTCTTGATTCTCAGAGCGCACGTCGAGCGCGTCGTTCATGCGAGCAATATCTTCAAGTGTAAGCGTGCCGTCTAGCAGGGACTCGTAGCGACACATCCCCTCCATCACGGGCCTCAGAAGGAAGTCGGTGCCGTCTCGAAGGTGAGCTAGTTTGACGCTGGAGCCGCCGCCCTTTAGACCTTCGGCAGCTCTGTAGGAAAAAAACCGCCAAGGTTCTCCGTGAGGACGTTGAAAGTGAGCTGCAGCGTCGTCGGGAGATCGAGGTCCTGAATCATGGTGACGCCGTTCGTCCGGATCCTCGCCGGCCCGGTAGGCTGCACCACCCAGGCGACCTCAAGGCAGCGGTTGATCACGTACTCCGCGTCCTCGTCCTTCATCTCGTAGAGGGCTTCCGCTAGCTGGGGGAGCGACCGGATGAGCTTCTTCGCGGTTTCCTCCTCTGCTGTGGCAATCTCCTCAGCGGGTGCGTCCGGCTCTGGCTCTTTGCCACCGGTGAACAGTGGCAGGAGCGAGAGGAGCGAAGGACCAAGGCGACGGAGGACGTGCAACTGGGTAAACGTGGAAAGGCGGCCAATCTTATAGGCCGCCTTCCCGATGGTGATGTCTGTGAGTTCCATGCCCCCAGTATCGAGGGGGTGTCAAGCTGGATTACCCAACCGAAATGATTGCCCCACCCATGGTCAGGGTTGCGCGAATCGCATAGAACTCCCATTCGATGATGTTGGCGTCCTTCGCCCACAGGTTTGAGGGCTGCTTACCGAACGCCACACCAGAGGCGGTCATTGCGTCGCCGGTGACTGGATTCGACAGGGCCAGGGTGTTCTGACCCCAGAGAAGCGAAGAGGACGATTGCACCGCGAGTGCCTGCTGGAGCGCGGCATTCGTGGGGCTGGCCTTGAGGAAGCGCGCCATGATGCGAGCCGCCCGGTTCTGGATGAGGGAGTGCATGCCAGAGCCGTCCGCGCCGATGGTCATGCGCGTCCGCTCGTCGAGAGCTTCGAAGCTGATGCCCTCTTCCGCAGAGCCGGATCCGGTGCCGAGGACGATCGAGCAGGACGGCCCAAGGAGAAGCCCCTGCACATCTGCGAAAGAATAAGCTGCGAAAATCGGTTCCACGGGACTCTCCTTTTACGGCTGCAGCGTTACCAGCACGCTGGTGGTGTTGACTGCGCCAGCGCAATTACCTGCGATCTGGATGGGGACTCCGACGCGGGCTGCACGCGGAACCTGAGACTGGCTGGCAATCGGCGGCCCATAGATGTAGTAGCCATCCTCCATGTAGGGCTCGCCACCCACGGTGTTCGGCTGAAGCGTGCCGAAGGGAGCGCCGTACCAGTAGCCAGGCGCGAGGAAGCCGTTGGCGACGAATTGCTGGCAGACCTGCGCGTAATTCGTGATGAACTTGTGGGTGCCCGCGTCGTCCTGAGCAACCTTCGTCCCGGCGGTGGCGGCGGTGTAGAGGGTATTGAAGCCCGCAGCCTGAAGCGAGACGGCGAACACGTCGGCGCCGATCACTGTGTCCACGAAGTTGTTCGTGACGCAGGTCGTACCGGGGAAGAAGATCGGAACGCCGTTGTCGATCTGCGCGTAGACGTTGCAGTTCTTCGACTGAAGGATCGCGAGCTGACCGGACGTGATGTTCTCGGCCACGAGGGTCGGCATCGTCTGGTAGGCCAGCGAGATCATCGTATTGGTGCCCGAATAGTTGAGGTACAGGATGCGCGCGAGGGCGGAGATCACCCCGCAAGAGTTGGTCGAGGAGTAGCTGACCATGCTCTTGTTGCAGGAGGTCTTCGACATCGTGTACGCGAGGTCGGTGGTGGAGCTCGACAGAAGGCACGCCGGCTCCTGCGACGTCGCCCCATAGAAGTGCTTCCGAGTCGAACCGCTCTGGATGAAGCCTTGGACTGCGAGGTGGTCCGCATCTGCGGTGATGGCCGGGTTGGCGAACGCATACCACTGGCCGCCGAAGTTGGCGTCCATGCGGGTGGCGTTCTGGAGCGCCGTCTCGGCCGCAAGCCCAGCCGATGTGTACGCTCCGGGGAAGGAAGCCGCCAGGCCGAGCAGGGAGCTGATGTCCGTCTCGCCGCCGCCGGTCGGGGTTGTCGCGAAGCTGACCGCGCTGGCTGCGCCCGTCGTTTCGCTCGTCAGCTCGAAGCGGGAATACACCTGATTCCAGACCACCGTTGCAACTCCAGCGAGCGCCGTGGCGATGAGCGCCGCGATGCCCGGCAGCGTGACAGCGCCGGTGAAGTTGATACCCGTGTGCTGCGTGACCGCGCCGCCGTTGACGGCCAGCCCAAAGGCTCCGTTGGCGATGCCGGTGAAGTTCGAAAGAGCTTGCTGCGTGATGGAGAGGCCGCCGCCCAGGAGCTTCCCAGCCGTCGCGGATTCAGCCCAGCTCCCAATGAGGAGGCGGGGAGGAGTGGGAACCTGCGCGAAGTGGAGGAGGGCCGCCTGATACTCTAGGCCGCCGGTGCCCCAGTCACCAGCCACCGCCGCCGAGCTGGTATAGGTGCGGTAGCCCTGCGTCTGGTCGATCAGGGCGGTCGCGGTCACTACGAGGAGGTCGCTGGTGTCTTGACCCTGCCCGGCAGTCTGGGCCAGCGAGATCTGTACGTCGATTAGAGTGCTCTCGTCGATCATGAATCCTCCTCGGTGCTACTCGTGATGGTCAGAACGTTGGTTACGGGCGGGGTGATGACGGTGAGCTCCGCCGATGCCAGGTCGAGTACCCGATACCGTAAGCATATCGCGCGACGCAAGTGCATCCGGAAGTCCAACCTGCGAACCCATACCTGCTTGATCAGCTCCGACATCGGCTGAGGATCATCGACCGAAACGTAGCGGATGGAAGACTTTCCGAGCGCCTCCAGGTTCTGAGGAACCCGCACGTTGTTCCAGATCGAGGAGGCGGCCGTCTCGCAGAGCGGGCCGTAGATCGTGATGTCGACGCTGAACAGCTCGTTCGAATAGATGAAGTCGAACGCCGGTGCTGTGGTCTCGCCATTCCCGCCGAACTCGCTGGTGCCGAAGGGCTGGACTCCAAAGCCTCCGTCGCTGGCCTTGTCGCGAACGTGGTGCCTGAAGGCGTCCCAGTCCCGATTGCGGTTCTTCACCCAGAACGCCAGCCAGGTCGTGCTGGTGTCCGGCTGCTCCGGGATGGGGTTCTGGTACTTCGGGCGGACGAGCGTGTCGTCGAGGCCGGTCAGCCCCACGAAGAAGGGTTGGAGGACGTCTGCCAGGGCGTCATCGTCGAGGGGCGTCTCCTCCGAGAGAAGGTAGCCGCCGGTGCTGCTGTCGTTGATGGGGTTAGTAGCCATTCTTGCGCTCCAGCGGCAGATCCGCGACCTTCTGAGATGTGGCGGTGGCCTGAGTCCAGCCTTCGCCGAAGACGAGGTAATCCTCCACATCCGTCACCTGCAGCTCGAGTCCCCGCCACAGAACCACGTCCGCGATGATCCCGTTGGCTTGCTTGCGGAGAGCGCACTTGGCGATGACGGTGTAGGTGCTGGTGGCGGTCACGGCGTCTTCCGTCTGGCTCTGCCCGTTCTTCCCCCCGGCGGCGCACACAACCCCGCGGACGCCCTTGAGGGTGACGGAGGTGGACTTCGACCGGCCGCCAGGCGACATGACGAGCGTAGCGCGCACGACGTCGAAGGTGCTGGAGAGCATCGGGCTGTTGCCGACGACGGCGATGGGGTTCAATCCCGGCACTAGCTACCTGCCCTTCGGTTGCGCTTGACGTAGTTGGTGGCGTTCAAAAGCTGGCCGGTGTCGATGTAGCGGTTGGTCCGGGTTACGCCCCGGCGCTGGCGGGCGGCGATGGTGGAATCAGCCAGGGGCTTCCATGGCCCAGCGATGATCTTGTCCTTGATGCCGATGACCCCGGCCATGCCGGCGGCATCAAGGGCGGCTTCGAACCGCTCCTTATTGCCATCGAGGACAGCGGTGGCTCCAGCCTTCAGCGCGGCGATAATCTCCACCTTCTTCTCCTCAACACCGTCCTCCATGAAATTTCCGGGCGGAATGCCCTGTGCCGGAGACCCCTTATCTTGGATTGCTGCGAGCTGGGCGTTCGTGAGCCCATCCTCGTCGTCACGGTCAGTCGTACTCTCCGGATAGCCAACCAACACCTCCCGATCTCCGAGCGCCTTCAGCGCGGCCATGAAGTTCGGCAGCGTGTTTGTGTGAAGGACGACATGCGCGTGGATCGAGGGATTAGCCATTCCGCCAGCCCGGTCCGATCCCGACGATGCCGTTCAGAACGAACAGGCCACCACCGCCGTAGCCCTCGCCGTAGAAGCTGCCCGTGAACTGTATTGGGCCAGCGCCAAAGAAGGAGATCAAGCGCGCCAGGCGGATCCCATAGATGGTGAGGTTCCAGTGCGAGGCTCCAGCAACGGTCGCGGACGGGACGTCGTAGCTGACGGAGGTGGCCGCGCCAGATTCGCCGCTCACCACGCCGCGCGCCAGGCCGGGAAGGTCGCCGCCTCCCGCAGAGTAGGCCTCAAGAACGATGTTGTGGGCAACGTAGAGATCGATCGCGATCTTCCACTGATCTCCCCAGCGGCATTGATTGAGCATGCTGGTGGCGATATTGATCCAGAACTGGATCTGATCGTCCGGCCATGTTGCGGTGCTTGCGAAGACAGGGAAGTCCTCGCGAAAAGACCCGATGGTCACTGGCGGCGTTGTGGACATCGGGCCTCCTCGGCTACTTGGCTACAGGTGCGGTCTTGGCAGCTTCGCCAGGCTGGGTTTCGGCTGCGGGGATGACGGGCGGGATTGCGGGAATCGGCGCGCCCGCGATCTTCACCCCATTCAGCGCGAGGTACGGGTGGGTCGAGAGGGCGACTGGAACCTGATGCTCACCCGCAGGGAAGTCGATCGACCGCGTGTAGTCAACCGTGAGCAGCACGCGCTTGGGGAAGATCATCTTCACTGTGTCGCCGGCGTCAAGCACCGGAGTATCGGGAACCTCAGCAGCCGTCGACTTTCCGACAGTCGCGGGGTCGATGGCATTCTCGGCGTTGAAGTCCGCGGCTACCAGGCGCAGAGCAGCCTGAAGGTTGCCGTAGGCGACGTTGAGGACTTCCTCCGGCTCTCCGGGCTTGTAATCGACGTAGGCCGCGTTGGCGAGGTCTACCGCACCCTGCAACCCTGCCTTGGACTTCTCGGGGATGTCGGTGCCCTTGAGCTGCTTCTCGACCGACGTGATGAGCAGTTCGAGCTGCGCTTTGGCTTGGCCGGGCTGAGGACCGGCGGAAGGTGACGGGATCAACGGCTGGTCGATCTGACCATGATCCGTCACCACGGGCTTCGATCCAGTTGCGACCGGAGCAGGGGCATTGGGAAGTTGTGCGACGATTACAGGGGTATTGGACATGCGGACATCCTCTCACGAAAGGCAGCGCATAAAGCGTCATCTCTCGCAAGAATACCAGCCGAGGTCAAGCCTTAGCCTCCCTGACGCGCCGCGCAACCTGACCCGCCTTCATCTTCAATCGTGTCTCTTCTGATACCGCATGCCCCTTTAGCGCGGCCGACACTTTCGCGCGCGACTCGGCGGATTTATTACGAAGAGTCAACGATGCCACAATCTTCGCTTTCGTATCTGGGGATAGGACGTGACCCACCTTCACATGATGACGCCCTTCCGCGACCCGCCGTAAAGCTGCCTCCTTCATCTTCTGCCTCGTCTCGGGGCTCTTCGGTTTGCCCTTGTTTAGATTGCCATAAGTATTCCCTTTTAGCCGGTCGGACATCCCAGCAGGAACGCGGCCTCTGATCTTTGCACCAATCTTCGCTTTCGTCTCTTCGGAGTGCGGGATTCCGGCGCGGCGCGCGTTGCCAACAAGCCCGGCGCTGATTTTAGCCGAAATTCTATCGCGCAACTCTTGGGTCATATCCCGCTGGCCGTCGCCGCCTGCCGTTTGATTTACGAGAGGGCCAAGAGGTTCTCGACCAATCTCCGCAATCGTTCTGATCTCTAGAGCCACGGCCTCATCCCTCGTTAGGCCTTCAGCCAGCTTTACCTTGGGAATCGACACGCCGCTTTCCAGCATCCCGCGAATGATTCGGCTCCGGTGGCTATCGCGCTCCTTGCTTTTGCAAGACCGCTCGTGATCGAGCCAGCGATTGCCCTTGCCAAACCCGACATAGAAAGGCGTGCCGTCTTCACGACTCAAGATATAGACATAGTAGATGTTTGCGGACATAAAAATGGAGCCTCCTAAGGAGACTCCATTCTAACAGATTTCTATTATAACTAACCACTACAACCCATCAAAGTAGCCGACCGTTTCTGGGTAAGGCATCTCGACAACGCCGAGCTTGCAGTAGTAGGTCGTGAGGTGATAAAGCCCACGATACTCGACCGGGGTGCGCTGCAGCATGGTCTTGGGGAAGCGCACGAACCGCTTGTCCTTGGTGTAGACCGTTGCGCGGTCCACAGTTCCGGTCGTGCCGATCGTGCCGCCCACACCTGCGCCAACTGCCCACTTGGTGGAGCGGATGGAGAGCCGTCCCTTGCCGTCCGCGGTGAGGAGGTTGTTCTCCTCGATATACCGCTTGATCGACATAAGGCCAGAAGCCGTCGCCACCTTCGCCGTCGCGATGTAGCCGTACTGCGCGGGCGGGATGAGGATGTCGGTCGGGATGACTGCCCAGGCGGAAGCGGCCCAAACGGTCGTCAGCATGAAATTGAAGTCGTTCAGGATCTCGTCGGGGGACTTGCTCGCCCAGGTGGTGCCACCCTGCGCGCCCTGCGGGAGATTCGTGACCGTGGAGACCTTGCTGTTGTTCAACAGGCCGGTATAGCCGAAGCCGGTGTCGCCGATGTAGACCTGCTCATCGGTGTCCATCTCGTGTTTGCGGCTCATCGCCTCGAACTTCTGCTGGTCGATCGGACGACCGATCTTGGCAGACGCTTCGATCTCGGGGATCGTATAGCCCAGCTCGTTGGCCCAGAGGGTCAGCGGGTTGGCGATCTTCGCGATGTCCAGCGAGACGCCGGCAATCTGGTTGGCGTTCTTGCCAGCCCAGCTCTTGCCGTTGCCGATACCCTGTCCTGCACCGAGGCCGCCGTTCGAGAAGAACGTCGAGAGGGTGTAGGAGCTGGCGTCGTCCGCAATCGACACGTCCTCACGGGTGTCGATGTCGCGCGACCACTTGATATCGATGAGGGGCATGTTCAGCGTCATGTCGAGACGCTCCAGCTCTCCGAGGAAGAACGCGCCGGTGGAGTCCACGTAACGGCCGTCATGCGTCTGGGTCTTCTGGCCCAGCGGCTTGCCGAGTGCGTTGCCGTTGCTGTCGATTGTGCGCTGGCTGTCGAAGGTGAGCATTGCTTATTCTCCCGGAATCAATCTGGTGATGCATACCGGGGTGCCGCCCCGGCTCGGGTTAGAACGAAAGGTTGGTCGAGACCGCGCCTTAGATGTTGTAGGCGATCTCACCTACGCCGGTGGAATCAACGCCACCCTGATAGGTCGTAGTTGCGGGAAGTGCGAAGCCAGAACCGCCAGGGTTCGCCACTTCGAATCCCCCCTGTACGTGCGGGGCGGAAGAGGCGGCGGTCCAGATATACACGGTGCCACCCTTGACGGGCGTTCCGTTGATCTGGGCCATGATGTAGCCCGAGCGAAGGATGTTGGCAGCGCCGATGTCGATTCCGCCGGCTACGCCGAGGGCGACGTTCAGGCTTCCCGACCACTGCTGGAAGGGGTAGGTCCGGACGGTGATGCCGTAGATCGTGACGTCGCCTACAGTCAGGGGACGTACGCCCTGCGAGGTGGCGTCGATGATGACCGGCTGCCCGAAGACCGTCGGAGGATTCGCCGCGTCAATGAGCGTCGGCTCGATGGTGGGAGTGGGGTTGATCCGAGAGATCGTTCCCGGAACGCCAGCGCCCACGCGGTAGGTGATCGCGATGTCGCGAACCTTGTGACGCCCGAGGCGCTTGCCAGCAACGGGCTTTGTGCGGAAGGCTGCGAGAATCGAATCGAGGAAGGTCATTGGAGAGTCCCTTTCGGTGCAAAGTCAGTGCTACGGTGCTGCGGTGAACTTCAGAGGCCCGAGCTAATTGCTCTCTTTCGCCCAGAAAGCGGCGGCCTTGGCATTGAACTCGGCGGGCGTGGTGGCCGGAGCGTTCAAGTCGAGAACTTTGGTCTTGCCATCATTCGTGCCACGATTGGCTTCGGAATGCTTGGCGGCATCGTTCACCAGGCGCATCGTCGCGCCCACGCCGTTGAACAGGTTCCGAACCTCGCCACAGCTCAGGCCAGTGATCGAGTCCGCGGTGAAGACCTTGGAGCCAGCATGCTCGGCGACGATGACTGCACCCGCCGGGGTCATAGCTGCGATCCCCAGAGCCTTGCGGCGGAACTGGCAGATCTGATCCAGAGTCTTCTTGGGAGAGAGAGCGGCGTCGAGGGTCGGCTTCTTGATGCCAGGCGCGATGATCTCGGCGGTCGCGATGACCTCTTGGAAGCTGTCGACGAAGTGAGCGGAATCGCGGGCCTTGCGTGCGTCCTTGGTGCCGGTCTCCTTCTCCAGCTCCTCCTCCTCCGCATCCGTGACATCCTCGTCGCGGTGCTTCTTGTCGCGGGCCTCTTCCTTCTCTTCCAGATCCTTCACGCGCTTGTCGAAGGCTGCGAACTTGGCATCGTAGGCTTCGAATTTGGCGTCGAACGCGGCTGCATCTTCGGTGCCGCCCAGGTGGACATGAACGTCGCCACCCTCACCCTCGGCTGCATCCTCGACCTTCTCAAGCTCCGCATCGAGAGCCTTTTCCAACTCCTTCTCGTTCTCGGCGTCCTTGACGGGATCGCCGGTGGAGACGCGGGAGTCGCGGTAGCGCCGGATGATGCCAGCCTTGAGCGACTTGCGGACGGAATCGAATGTGAGAGTCTTCGTCTTTGCCACGGTGTTTCCTCCAAAGCCCTTTCGGGCGTGATCCCTAACCGCACACTGGGGGCCGCAGCGCCCAGCTTCTACAACTGCTACGTGGTTTCCCACGATCTCGATCTGGTTACCTCGGCCGATGTCCGTCTCTTCATACTCGGCGTCGTAACCACAACTCACTTCGACCTTGCCAGCCAGAATCAGGTCGATCATCTCTTGGTCCGTGATGAGCAGGTCAGCGATGAGGAGGTGGTCCTCGATGCCTTCCCCGCGTCGCGGGTCCAACACAGTCCCCTTGGCAAGCAGCGCCCAGGTTTCCGGTGTTACATCCTCCATGGGGTGGTCGTTTACGACCGGTTTCCCGTGGAAGCTCGCTATCGTGTCCGGGTGGAAAACGTCTTTCGCATCCCGGCTAACCCAAGCGATCCCGTCTGGCCCAACTTCTACTGGCGACTCGCCGGGGCCATAGAGCTGAACCCCAGTCCGTGCAATCGGTACATTACGGCAGAGAAGGAACCCTTCGGGCGTCTTCTCCTGATTTGGCCCCAGCTTCTCGACTGTGTAGAAGCGAGACTTTGCATCGCGTGACATGGCAGCTCCTTACAGGAGCGCCTTGTTGGGCGAACCTACGATGCGAAACAGAACGTTTGTCGCGGTGAATGTACCGCTGGTCACGATTCGAATCTTCACAAGGTTCGCGACGTTCGCAATGTAGATCCCATTGACAGTCGCGGTCTCAGTGACGGCGGTGGTGCCGGGTACGGCGATGGCCGCCTGAAGGATCGGGAAGAAGTTCACTCCGTCGTTGGATCCCTGCACTGCCCAGGTGGCGGTCGTGAGGGCGGTGCCCACCACGCTGATCGAGATTCCGGACTGGCCGAAGGTCGTAAAGGCTCCGCTGGTCTGCGAGGTCGCAGTCGCGGTGAAGGTGCCAATCAGGACGTTCGGGCTTACGGTCTGCGTCGCGTTCGGCAGATAGGTCGTCTGGGCCAGAGCTGGGGAAGCGCCAGAGAGCGCGATGGCGATGGCTGCGATGGCGGAGAGAACGATGCTTTTGATCTTCACTTGGTTGCTCCTGTGTACGGCTGATGTCCCTGAAAGGTTTATATCCCGGGTGTCAACCCCCAAGATTCCGGAATCCGGAATCCTAGGCGGCGTTGGCAAATTGAACGAGGAAGCTTAGGACGTAGACGATGAGGACGCTGTTGACATTCAGCGGCGGCAAGATACTGGGCAATGTGACGGTAACGACGGTTCCTGCGACGGTCGCCTCGACGCCAGCGATGGGAGCGCCGCCCGATCCAGCCAGGGTCACGCTCTGCAGCCCAGCGATCTGGGAACCTTTACAGTCAACATTCGCCGGCTGGGTCGAGAGGTCGAAGACCAGCGCGGTCGAAGTGCCGTCGGATGTGAAGCTGAGGGAGACTGGCAGAACGAGAGTGTTCATGAGCCAATGGTAGGGCTGGCGTCAAGAGGCTAGAGCGAGGTGTCGGGGGTGTCCCTCTCGGCTCGCTGATAAGCGCAGCCCAGGAGGCGCATTTCTTTGGCGTCGGAGAGAAGTTCATCCACCGTGAAGTACTCCTGCCCGATCCGATGATTCGCGCGCTCAACGCACATCCGCAGGGCTTCCATGGCGATGTCGATGTGTGGGATGCGGGCGGGGCGGGGAAAGCGAACGATACGTCGCGGGGTCAGACAGGCGGGGCAATAGGTCGCGCCGCCGGGGTATAGCTGACCGCACACTCTCGACCAGAAGCGGAGGAATGGAATCCGAGCTGGGCAGTAGGCGGCCGGTGTCCGAGGCATGATGGCATCCTACACCCGGGCCGAACCCGCGATGATGAGGAAGGTGGCAACCGCGTCAGCCTGCAGCGCATAGTCCACCTCCAGGTGCGCCTTCACCGAGTACATTCCCGGAGCCAGGCCGGTCGTGTCGATCGAGAACCGGCGCTTACTCCAGCGCGAAGCCATCACCGGACCGCTGCTACTGGCGAGGAACATGCGCGCCCTCGCATGCCATGGGACGTTGCGGGGAAAGAGCTTGATGCGGATGATCTCGCCAGCGCGGACGTAGCTGGGCGGGATCACACAGATTCCAAGGGTAAGCGGTTTTCTCATTCTCCCTCCAACCACAGCCAGAGCACCTTACCGTCGGCACTGCGCTTCTCTTTCACCGTACGACCCTCCAGCCTCGCTCGCTTGCGGATGTGCACGAGAGTGATGGTGGCATGCGCGCGGTCGCGGTTCAACACTTCCTCGACCTCATCCTCACCAAGAGCGATGAGCGCCTTCCAGATCTCCCCGAGGCGGCCAGAGGACTTCTTGACAGCGGCGGCCTCCGGCGGGATGTCGCTGAACTTGATGGTGCGGGATTGCAGCTTGTCGAGGTTGCGGGGGTTCGGGACGATTCGAATCGAATCTACTTGGACGTCGCGAACTGTGTACCCAACGCTGACGCCCGAGCTTCCGTCGAGAACGGCCGCCATCTGCTCTTTGGGAATCACTACATCGACCTCGATATATCCAGGCGGGAGGCTCTTGCCGAAGGTCATCTTTTCAGCGATGAGCTTCGCCTCATCCGCCAGATAGTCGGCGACCACCGGATCGGGGCCAGGGTCGGCCTCCGCGTTGGCCTCCGGGAACTCCAAGTCCATGCCTTCAATCTTTGGAAGCCCACACCCCACCGAGAGCGCCTGCCCATCGGAAGTGAAGCAGCCGGGATCGCCATCTTCGGGCTCAACGATGGAGACTTCCACTGGAACTCGAGCAGGACGATGAACCTCTGTCCGGGGATTCTCGACGAAGGGGTTAGGAGCGCCAGGCTTGGTCACTAGCTTCCCGGCATTCTGAAGACCAGCGCAGCGTCCGCGGTGGATCGGTCTACCACAACCAAGGGCGCAGAGTCCGGTCGAGGGCGGCTTGGGGACAATGGACGCCGCCACAAGCTGCTCGGTGACGGATTTGGAGTGGGTGAGTGTGCCCTGATGGAATCGGCACATCGGCTCGCCGTCGACCTTGATGGTTGCTTCCCGCATCTGGGAGCGCCGCTTGCAGGGTTCGCAGTAGTACGTCGCCATATCATCCTCGATCCACGGCCAAGGCTCAAGTCCTGCGGCTGCGCGGGTTTCGTCTACATGAGCGCGCGCAATGTCGCTGATGAGGCAGAGCATTGGGCTTGGCATGTGGGCCTACTGTAACAGAAAAGCCGCCCCGAAGGACGGCCTTTCTGCGGTTGCCAGACCGGACTCAGGAAGTGGCAGTGCCCGTCGAGCTGTCGCCAGCGGCGGGAGTCGAGCCAGCGCCAGGATCGGCGGAAGTTGCAGAAGCGGTGAGCGAGGTGAGCGTCGCAGCAACAGCTTGCAGACGGGTCACTTCGGGCGTGAAGTCAATGGGCGTACCGGCCGCCTTCGCTTCCAAATCAGCGATTGCAGTGGTAAGTTCGGTGCCCAGGGCGGCGAGGTCGGTTTCAACCGTCGTAAGGCTGCTGTCAAGAACGTCTTGTCCATCCATAATTTTCTTTGTCTCCTCGAGGATTTGTTCGGTGTTGCTTTCGATGCGGCGGAGGGTGGCGCTGAGACCGCCCTCTTCCTCATCAAAACTCGTGTACGCTTCGAGAGCAGCGGCGGCCATCATGCGCCAGATCTGCCGAACGTCTTCCGGGCAGTTCTCCCACTTCTGCTGGTCGATTGGGGCGCCTTCGATCTTGTCCGGGTGGTGCCGCTCCATGTGGCGCCAGTAGGCTTCGAACGTCGACTGGGCAATTTCGTCTAGCTTCTCGGCTTCAATTAGCATGGCTCAATTAGTAGCAGAATAGTAGTACCGTGTCACTGTGGATATCCGTCGATTTCAGCGGGAATCGAGATGCCGTCCTCATCGAGCGCGAGGACCACTTCCATCTCCAGCTCCATCGACAGCCAGCGGCCACCGGAATCCCTCCCCGAGATCGGTTTGCAGTGGACCGCGACCAGCACTTCGACTCCCTGCTCAACGCGCAGTGCGAGGACGGTTTGATCGGTGATTACAGCCATGGGATGTGAGGCTCCGGAAAGCAATTCCTTGATATGATATTCAAAGGCGTCACACCATACCATCCAGTCATTGAATTGAGGGTAAAAACATGAAGAGAGTCTTCACGCGAGATTTGATTCTCAAAGGGCAGAAACTTATAAGTTCGGGATTGAAAGTCAAAGACGCTGCTACCAGACTTGGCGTAAGCCCTGACACTCTCTCCAAAGAAGTCCGCAAACTTGGGACTATCATTCCGCATGGATTGCGTATTGGCGAAGGCAACGGACGAAAGAATCTCCCCTCCGAAGCTATCGCGGCGGCCTATATCGGAGGAAAGAGCGAACTCGCTCTCTCCGGAGAATATGGGGTCAACAGGCTCGCCATCACCCGGCGCCTCATAGAGCTCGGCGTCAAGAGGAGGAATCAAGGAGAAGCCATGCCTGGGTACGGGGAGAAGGAAATCGCCAACGCTCTTGCCGAGAAAGGCTTCCCTGTCGCGCTCCAGCATAAATTCAAGCGATACATGGTCGACATCTCCGCAGGGGATGTCGCCATAGAAATCCGCTTTTGCCTTCGGGGTACTTATGGCGCCTATTCGCACCGCTTCGAACAGATCCGCGAAGGATACAGATCTGTGATATTTATCGTGTTCGATCGGGCCGACTGGATCACCGAACGTCTGGACGACATAATCGCCCCTTTGCAGAGATTTTGCCGCCACCCAGCCCCTAGCGGTCAGTATGGGGTGGTTAGGTGTACAGTCAAACGAAACTCCAGCGACAGTTACTCGATGAATGTCACCGCGGAATGGCGCTCTCCAAAGAGCCCGAAGACCATCCTGAAGTCCTAAAAGCGTGCTCCCCACGACACATCTGCAATTTGGCCCTTGGCCGGCATGATAAAACTGCGGCGCTCCTCCTTTGCCCACGCCCGCTGCAGGTGGTTCGTTCCAT
>Ga0302313_10000145_pt1 | contig 66083 bp, 62 predicted proteins | sample III_Palsa_N2_2_FD_200454 | JGI IMG/M metagenome (GOLD analysis project Ga0302313, IMG submission 200454) | Peat permafrost microbial communities from Stordalen Mire near Abisko, Sweden - III_Palsa_N2_2 | ecosystem: Environmental > Terrestrial > Soil > Palsa > Peat permafrost | place: Sweden...
TCAACTCCAGCGGAATCGCTTTAGTGATTCAGATGATGATCGCGGCCAGCAAAAAGGGTCAGAAGATCCACTCCTTCGGCCTCAGCCCGCACTTCAAGAAGGTCTTCACCATGGTCGGCATTACCAAGTACACCACCCTGCACGAAGATGAGGCCACCGCCTGCGCTGCCTTTGATTAGCTTGTGGGCGCGAACATGCTGTGGTGCAGGCCTTCCGGAGCGATTCCGGCTTGAGAGTGTCTTGTTGACAGTGGTACACTCAAGCTTGGATTTAGGTGTATGCGCCGCAACGCGCAGGGTTAGTTTTCGACACCATCCGACCACTTCGCCGCTCTTGCGGCCATAAGGCTAATGCTTCGACCATGTTGATTCTTCTAGTGATTCTTCACATTATCGTTTGTCTGTTCCTCATCGGCGTTGTTCTCATTCAGCAAGGAAAGTCGGCGGACCTTGCCGGGGCATTTGGCGGACAGGGCTCACAGACGGCATTTGGCCCTAGAGGTGCGGCGAATTTGCTGACACGTCTCACGACGTGGTCGGCCATCATCTTCATGCTGACCTCCATCGGACTCACCCTTGTGATGTCGCACGCGAACAACAATCGCTCCGTGCTCTCGAATGTGCCCAGCCAGTCAACGCCCGCGAAGAAGTAACGCTGAACGTTCCTTGTCTCCGAAGCGCAGGCATTCCGCCTGCGCTTTTGCATTGCCGGACCGCTTTTTGAGCGGGAGGAGCTTCAATGATTCGCGAAACGTTGCCAGTGGGGCTACTCGGATGCAATTGCTCAATTATTGGCGACGAGCAATCCCGGGAAGCCATCGTCGTGGATCCGGGATACGAGATTCCGCGCATCCTTACCTTGCTCGCGAAACACAATCTTACCGTGACGAAGATCTTCATTACGCACGCGCATATTGACCATATCGCGAGCGCTCTGCAACTCAAGGAGATCACCGGTGCGCCGATCCTTTACAGCCAGGCAGATCTTCCACTGGTGGCAATGATGGATGCGCAGGCTGGGATGTTTGGGCTGCCTGTGCCCAAGGTTCTTCCGCCCGATCATTCACCGGCGGATGGTGAAGCTGTCGAGGTTGGCGGGATTAAGGGGAACGTGCTGTACACGCCTGGACACTCGGAGGGGAGCTTGTGCCTCTATGTGCCGGACGAACATCTGCTGCTGGCTGGAGACACGTTGTTCGCTGGCGGAGTGGGACGGACCGATTTCCCTGGAGGAAATACCGGGAAGCTGCTTGCGAGTATCCATGATCGGCTGTTGACTCTTCCGGATGAGACGCTAGTGGTTCCTGGACATGGTCCGATGACAACCATTGGCGCCGAACGGCAGACGAATCCGTTCCTCATCTGAAGCGCTGCGGTTCGGGTTATTCCGTGGGGAAGAGGGCAAGTCCTGAGGCCCAGATTGCTGGCGGCGTTAGAAGGCTGACCACGGCTCTTGCGTCGCCCAGGCCATAAAAATCGCCGGGCTGGACCAGAACTCCGCGATCAAGTGCAGCATCGACGAATTCCCTGCCCCCAATCGTACGCGGGATGCGAAGGACTGCGGTCCAGCCACCTTGCATTGCGAGCCTTTGGACCGAGGTTCCTTGCAGATGGTTGTCGAGGACTGCCAGGTTTGCGCGCGCGCGGTCGAGGATTTGCTGTTGGAGCGCGTGGCGCGTTTCCAGCCAGGTGGGCATAGCGTGTTGCACGGGGGCGTTCATCGAGAGAAAGGTGTCGGCGATGATCTCGATTCGCTGCATTGCCTCGGCGACGAGCGACGAAGGACCACAGGCTGCGATCCAGGAGGCTTTCATCTGCGGCAGGCCGCAGACTTTGCTGATGCCGCTCAGGACGAAGGTGAGGCAGCAGGATTCTTCGGCGGCGAAGCTTGGCTGCGGCGCCGCGATGGCGTAGTCGAGAAAGACCTCGTCGACGATGAGGGCTAAATTGCGGGCGGCACAAAGGGTCTCAAGCTCGGCGCGTTCCTGCTGCGAGGCAAGGTTTCCCGTTGGATTGTTGGGATGGACGAGAATGATGGCTCGCGTTTTGGTGGTGATGGAAGCTTCGAGCGCGTGGAGATCGATGGACCAGCCTTGTCCTGAGGTGAGGTCGGCGTTCGGATCGTAGAGCAGCGGATACTCACGAAGTTGCACGTCATCGAGCCGCGCGATGTAATCGAAGAGTGGATAGCTCGGGCTTGCGACCAGCACCTCGTCGCCTGGATTACAGAGGAGGCGGAAGAGAAAGCTGTAGGCTTCGCTGGTGCTCGTGGTGAGACAGATACGGTCGGGCGGAATGCCTGCTCCGGCATCACTGTAGTATTGCGCGACTGCTTCGCGAGCCGTGATCATGCCGAGCGGATCGGGCTCATACGCGAGAGCCTTGGGATTGTGCAGAGGGGCGAGGAGCGCGGCGGCATCGTAGTCGAATCCACAATGAGTTGGGTTGGAAATGGTGAGGTCGAAGAGCTCGCTGCCTGACGCGCGGCGTTGGCGGATTGCCGCTGTCAGCTCATTCTCAGCAAGGTTCCAGTTGGTGCGCTCAGAGAAGTTCATCAGACCTGTTCAAAGTCTCTCATGTCGCATCGATCGGTCGGCTCGACCATAGAATGGAAGCATGGCGGATGAATCAAAGATCAAGATCAGAGCGGTGTTGTTTGACTATGGGATGGTGCTGAGCAATGTTCCGGAAGCGCTGGATTGGCATGCACTGGAGAACGTTCTGGATGCTGAGGAGAAGCCGTTTCAGGCTGCGTATTGGAAGTATCGAGACGCTTATGATCGCGGCGCACTGAGCGCGCAGGCGTATTGGGAGAGCGTCGGTCGCGATCTCGATAGGCCTATTGATGCTGAGGTTCTGCGTGCTTTGATCGATGCGGACACTGTCGTTTGGACGCAACCAAATGTCGAGATGATGGAGTGGGCCGCGCGCTTGAATCGTGCTGGAATCAAGACCGGGATTCTTTCCAATATTGGCGATGCGATGGAGCTTGGTGTGCTCGGGCGCTTCCCCGCGCTGACTGAATTTACTCACCATACTTTCTCTCATCGCCTGGGGATTGCGAAGCCGGATGCGGAGATTTATCGGCATGCGATGGAGGGGCTGGCGGTCCCGGCAGCAAAGATTTTATTTGTGGATGATCGGGAGGAAAATATCGTCGCCGCACGAGCAGCGGGGATGGTGGCGGTGCAATATCTCGGGCACGCGGGGTTCGTGGAGGAGATGGAGCGGATCGGGCTGGGGTGGCTACTGAGGCTTTGATCCGGACGCGACGGGCTCTAGGTGGATGGGGACGCGTTCTACTATCTCGATGCCGAAGCCCTGGAGGGCCGGGACGTGCTTGGGGTGGTTGGTGAGCAGGCGGATCTTGCGGATGCCGAGGTCGGAGATGATTTGGCCGCCGAGGCCTACCTGGCGGAGAATGCGCTGGTCGGGGGCGCCGAGTGGTTCGGGTTCGGTGCCGCGGCCTGTGCGGTGGATGCAGAGCTTCGCGGGGTGCGCGGTGCGATCGATGGTGAAGCCGCGTTGGGTGTGGTGGAGATAAATCAGGGCTCCGACGCCGGCTTGGGCGATCTCGCGGAGGCTGGCGTCGACGGTGGCGCGGCAGTCGCAGGCGGTCGAGCCGAAGACGTTGCCGGCAAGGCAATGGGTGTGGACGCGGACGAGGACAGGCGTGCCGGACTTGGCGGCGGCGTCCAGGTCGCCGAAGGTCAGCGCTACGTGGGATTCGTCGCGGGCGCCTCGCTCGACTGTCTGGATGTCGCTCTCGTAGGAGAGCATGCGGAAGTCGCCGTACTCGGTGGGCAGAATGCCTTCCGCGATGCGGTGGATGTAGCGCTCGTTGGCCATGCGGTAGCGGATGAGGTCGGCCACGGTGACCATCTTGAGCGAGTGGAGCTTGCAGAACTCGATGAGGTCGGGAACGCGGGCCATGGAGCCGTCTTCGTTCATGATCTCGCAGATGACGCCGGCGGGAATGAGGCCGGCCATGCGGGCGAGATCGACGGAGGCTTCGGTCTGGCCGGCGCGGACGAGAACTCCGCCTTTGCGGGCGCGGAGTGGAAAAACGTGGCCGGGACGGGCTAGATCGTGGGGGCTGGAATTCGGGCTGATCGCTACCTGGATGGTGTGGGCGCGGTCGGCGGCTGAGATTCCGGTGGTCACGCCATCGCGGGCTTCGATGGTCTCGGTGAAGGCGGTGCCGAAGCGGGAGGTGTTGTCCTGGGTCATGGGACCGAGGCGCATGTAGTCGGCACGCTCTTCGGTGAGGGTGAGGCAGATGAGGCCACGACCGAAGCGGGCCATGAAATTGATGGCTTCGGGGGTGCAGAACTCGGCGGCGATGGTGAGGTCGCCTTCGTTTTCGCGGTCTTCGTCGTCGATGAGGACGATCATGCGACCGGCTTTGAGCTCTTCGAGGGCTTCGGGGATGTCGATGAATCCAGCAGCGCGGTCAGTCATAGGCGTATGAAGGGTACCCCCCTCCCCCTCAGGTCATACTTGGCTCGCAACCTATTCACAAGAAATGGGTTATGGGCAAAAGTACCCCTGATTCAGGTGGAAGCTCAGGGTATAAAGTATTCCATTCAAACGGCTTACGGGGTGAAGTACCCTGTTCGCTGTCAACCTGACCCAAGTAAGGTCCCGGATAGATTTCTGTGCTAAACCCCTACTTCTATTGTAGCTACTGGCGTGGGGTAACTATGCCAGGTTTTGAAAAGTATTATCTGCCCCGGAATCAGCTGGTTAGCTTGAATTCCGGACGGCAGGGGGCTTGACAGGCTTAGAGGGTGGACTCGATCTCGAAACCCCAGGCTTCGAGCAGAGCTTCTGGGATGTACTTGGAGTTCTTGTTACGGCGTGCCCACTCGCGGAGGCGGGTGGAGCGGATGTATTGGTCGGGGGTGAGTTTGTACTCTTTGACGACCATCTCGAAGGAGGTAATGGTGGGGACGACGGGGCCAATGGGCTCCGGCTTGCCCCAGTTGGGATTGCCGCGGCGTTTTGCCATGGATTCGTTTCCTCGCTATTCAGGCGGCTTGTTGCCGCAACACTTCATTTTACCACTTTTAGGCGGGCGCGATCGCGGCCGAATTGGGGTGCAGACACGTCCTTTTCCAGGGCTCACAGCAGATGGCAGCGGCGGCCGGTCAACCGGTGGGTTGTGCGACTGTGCCGTTTCACTACACCAAATCATCTCCAACCCTTGACTGCCGATACACGCATTCAGAAGGGGTTACACCCAGTTCCGCGGATCGCGCGAACCTGTGTTGAAGTCCGACTGAGAGCTCGAAGGAGGACCCGTTTCGATGACAACCATCCTCTGGTTTGCGGGAAACGTCGACCGAAAGGAAGTTCGATGAGGAAATTAGCAGCAGAACCGAAGGTGATGGCATGCATGGCGGCGATCCTGCTGATGATGGCGATGCTGGGCGTGGCGTCCTACTCCGTCCTCTCGCGAGTCGACAAGACATTCGAGATTGCGGTGAACTCGACCGCCAGGAAGCTGTGGCTGGCTGGCGACATCAATATGGCTGCGGGCGACATGCTGGCGGCTCAGCGGGGGATTCTGCTGTACGCGGATGCACAAGAGGTTGCTTCCAATGTGAAGCTGTTTGACATCCGATCCGTGCAGGTGGATCGAGATGCCGCGGAATTGAAGTCGCTTTCAGTCAATGATGAGGAGCTAAAGATTATTGGCATTGTTGAAGACAGCAACCGGTCGTACCGGAAGGCCGTCCATGATGTGATTCGGCTCGATGCAATGAATTCCAAGGATTTGAATGAGGTGGCGAATGCGTATACGAGCATCGATGAGATCACGGACCGGCTCGAAGTTCTCGAATCGAACGGTCTAAGAGAAGCTCTCAGCAGTACCCAGAGGCGGCTACGCTATGGCCGCATCGTGCTGCGCGTGTGTGCGGGGATTGCGTTGCTTGTTGTGCTTTTCGCGCTCCAATCCATTCACTTCATGGGAGAGGCGCTGCGGGCTTCGGAGAAACAGGCTCGTGCTACGGCAGAACAGTTGCTCGTCTCGAATACCCTTTTCCGGTTGATCTCGGACAGCATGCCCTGCGCGGTGTGCATCTTCGACCTGAAGGGAAATCTCAAGCGATGGAATAAGAACTTTCTTGGCTATACCTACGAAGAATTACGCGAGATCGGGGTTCTGGCCGCAGTCGAGCCCGACAGCCTTGAGGCCGTGAAGCGTGCGCTGGCACAGACATTGGAGACGGGCTACGCGGAAGTCGAGGCCTACCTGACCACCAAGGACGGTCGAAGAACGCCTACCTACCTGACCCATCGCCGGTTTGAATACGAGGGAGAGCCTTGCATTCTGGGAGTGTGCGTCGATCTCAGCAAGCAAAAGAAGGCTGAGCAATACAGCCGGCTGCAGCGGGTGGCTTTGGAGTCGGCGTCGGAGGGAATCGTAATCACCGACGCGACTGGAAAGATTGAATGGGCCAACCCTGCGTTTACGACGCTTACGGGCTACGCGTTGGAAGAAGTCCTTGGAATGAATCCGCGCCTCCTCAAGTCCGGAATGATGGATCTTGCGTTTTACCGAACACTTTGGAGCACGATCCTGGACGGGGAGAAGTGGTCTGGCGAGTTGTGGAATCTGAGAAAAGACGGCAACGTGTACTGCGAAGAGATGCACATTGCTCCGGTGCCGGCCACGGATGGAAGCATCACAAACTTTGTTGCGGTGAAGCACGACATCACCGAACGCAAGCAAGCTGAGGCAGAGGCGGAACGCGCGAAGGAAGGGTTGGTGTTGCTCAACCAGAAGCTGAAGGAGGCGAATGAACATATTCTCAAAATCTCTCAGACGGACCCGCTGACGGGACTGGCGAATCGGCGGACGATTGACGCACGGATGCGTTACGAGACGGCGCGTGCTGACCGGCTGGGATGTGCTTTCAGCGTGATCCTGGGCGACCTGGATCATTTCAAATCGATCAACGACGAGTTTGGGCACCTGGTGGGAGACCGGGTACTCATGGCGGCGGCGCGGGTGTTAGCCGACCAGGCTCGACCTTACGATCTGCCAGCGCGGTTCGGGGGCGAGGAGTTTATGGTGCTCTTGCCGGAGAGTACGCTGGCGGATGCGATGACGATCGCCCAGCGGATCCGAAGTGCTATCTCCGGGGTTGCGGTGCCGGAGGTGACGCGGCAGATTACGATGAGCCTGGGAATCTCTACATGGGAACATGGAGACACGCTGGGCGCGCTGGTCGGCCGCGCGGATGCCGCGCTCTATCAGGCGAAGAGGCGAGGCAGGAATCGGGTGGTGGCGCAGACGAGCGATATGCCACCAACGATTGCGGGTCACGTGCTGGCCGTGGACGCGGCGCAGGCGTTGGTCAAGAGTGCCTGAGCGAGGCTGCGGAAGATTCCGAGTTGGAGGCTGTGCGGTTTGCGGCGGCTGCCTGGAGGCGATTCCTACCGGGAGTAGCCGAAGACGCCGCAGAGGTTGGAATTGTTGGTGAGCGCGTCGGTGGTGAGGACGGGCATTTGGGAGGTCGAGAAGAAGGCGAGCTGGAGGGTGCGGCCGGTGGAGTAGGTGGCTAGCCACTGCGTGTCCTCGCCACCGCAGAGGGTGCTCTTGTGGAGGAGCTTTTTGTCCGAGGGGATGCTGAGGCGGTAGAGGTTGCCGCTGCCGGAGGGGTTGGCATCGGCACCGAAGGCGGCGCTGAGTTCGGCCGGGGTGAGGGCGCGGATCTGCGCGATCCAGTAGGTGGAGAAGTTGATGGAGATCTTTTCGCCGGTGAGGGCGACATCGCCGGTGATGTGTTTGGCTGTCGTGCTGTTGGCGCGCCAGTAGCCTGCGTCCTGCGCTGGAGACGGAATGGAACAGGAGAGAGAACATGCCAGCAACACAAAACCCAGCTTCAAACGCTTCATGATTCCAGCATGACACCGGCTGCCTGGTTGAGCAACCCGGATGGCTCCGTGCCGACAATTGTTGGTTGGGCGGTGGCGGCGTGTCGGTGCTGCTGCGATCGGCTGACCTTCGCTTCAAGTTTGTGTTGCGCACAGAGCCCCGGTTGTGTAGACTCCCCAGCACGACGGACTGGCGGAGCGAGTGCGCCTTTCTGTCAATGGCTACGGTTCTACCCGCTGAGGAGGATCCATGCAAAGACCTACGCTCGCATTGGTAGTATTCGTTTCGCTTCTTGGACTTGCAGGAAGTGCAAAGGCTGACACGATCGATTTCAGATTTGTCTCAACCCCAAACATCAACGGAACCTACGTTGACGCTTCCGGAACGTTTACCGGTGACCTCACGTATTCCACCAACCCTGCTGATCTAAATACTCTTGCGGTGAGTAGTGGAACGATCACGGTCGTCAGCAATATCCCTCCTTCGCCCAACGGGTCGGGTATTTTTGACCTTACCCCCGAGCTGAATGGCTCGTCGGATATCTGCTTCAGCTCTGGTATCTTCGAGTTTAGCAATTCGCCTAACGGGATAATCGTGTCCAGCCGCCAGATTCCATCCAACCAGGTGGGTTTCTACATGCCGGAGAATCCCACCGATGGCGGCGAATTTGATTTCGATATTGACGCGTCAGGAGTCAATGGGACAGCGAATAACAGTCAGATTATCGCTACTGATGACGGTAATGGGCCCGACCAATATATAACCGACGGCACGCTGACGCTGTCGGGACAGGTGGGGGACTATGATCTAACTCCCGAACCGCCTTCGTGGTTGCTGCTTGGAAGCGGCGTTGCCCTGCTCGGGTTCATGTTCTATCGGAGACCCATGGCCGTCCAGCCTATGTGATGACCGGACGGCTCAGTGCTGACGACTACTGATTGGGCGGCGGAGGTGGTGTGTTGGTGATGGGCTGGGGCGCGGCTTCGGGCTTGGGAGCGGTGAGGCCGGGGATGGCTGGCGCCTGGGTCACGGTGCCGCCCGCTGCATCGACGAGATTGATGTTGTAGCGGTCGAGGGTGGTGGCCAGTAGTTCGAGGAGTGCGGCGCGATCTTTGGCGTAGGCTGCGGTGGCGGAGATGAGGGAATTCTCGGCGATGGCGAGGTTTCTTCCCTGCTGCAAAACATTGGCGCTGGTGGAGGCGCCGAGCTTGTACTTCTTCTGCTCCGCGATGAGACTCTGCCCGGCGTAGTCATGCTGGGCCCGCGCGGCGTCTACCTGGGCGCGGTCGTTGGTGAGGGCGTAGCGACCGTTGATGATCTGGATGCGAATCTGGGTGTAGAGCTGCTGCAGGCGCATCTCGGATTGGCGGAGCTCCATTTGAGAGCGCGCCTGGTCGGCCTGGGCGGTGCGATTGCGGAGCGGGATGGTGAGGTTGGCGCCGACGCCTTTGTTGGGCGAGCTGCTGTTGAAGAGATTGCCGACAGCGGTGCCGTAGCTGATGTCCGGGAAGGTACCGGGAGCGTATGGTTCTCCGGTATCAAAGTTGATGGCGCCGGGGCTCTGCGCACCGCCGAGGCCGGTGGCTCCGTAGAAGGCGAAGGCGTCGAGGACAGGAAGGAGGCCATTTTTCTCAGCCTTGATGGTGATGCGGTTGTTCTTCATGTTGAGAACAGCCTGCTCGATCTGAGGGTTGTTGGCGTAGGCTTCGCTGATCAGGCTTTCGATCGGCTCATCCTCTTCGGGAAGGCGATCGAGGGCTACGCGGTCGGTGGGAACGACGGGCGCAGAGGAGAGCTGAGGATCGTTGAGGTTGCGCGCGATCGCCTGCTTCATGATGAGCTGCTGATACTCGAGATTGGTTTGCGAGGCGATGAGGGCCTGCTTGTCGGCGGCGACGGAGGCGTCGGAGTTGACGACGTCGAGAGGTGCCAGCGTCCCGATCTGGAGCTGCTTGCGGTTGTCCTCGGTGAGCTGACTGGACTGGGTGAGAGCGCGCTCCTTGGCCTGCTCGTCCTCATAGGCGCTGACGAGACCCCAGTAGATGTTCTCGACCTGGTTGACGGTGTAGAGCAGCTGTTGGCGGAAGGCGGAGTCGGTGATGCGGCGATTGTTCTTGGCCTGCAGGATGAAACGGTCCTGGATGCCGGTACCGAAGCCCTGGAGAAGATGCTGGGTGACGGTGGCGGTGAAGCCGGTGGTGAGCGCAGGGCTGTACGTGACGAAGGGATTGTTGGTGGTGACGCGGGTGTTCTGGAATCCGAGGTTGAACAGCGTTCCGGTACCGAAACCCTGCTGGTAGGTGAAGTTGTAGGTGGAGGTGTCGGTGTAAAGCGAGGAGAGGCCGCCGCTGAAGAGCAGGTTGGACTGCTGCTGGCTCTGTGCCTGGTACTGGAGCGCGCCGGTGAAGACGGGATCCATATTGTACGGAACCGGACCGCTGCCGTTGGTGCTGAGCACGAGGCCGTTGGCGCCGGTGCCGGTGCCACCGGTGCCCTGGGAGGTGCCGCCGGGACCACCGCCGCCGGTGATGGTCGAGCTGGTGCCGCCGAGGGTATTGGACACGATTCCGGAGGAGACGCCGCGCAGATTGGAGCCGGCCCGGGCGCGCAGAACATCGGTGTCGGCGATATCGAGATTGATGCGGGCGATGGCGATGTCGAAGTTGTTTTCGAGCGCGAGGGTGACCGCGTCGGAGAGGCTGAGATAGATCTTGCCGTCGCGCAGGAGATCATCGAGGCGCGGTGTGTTACTGAGCCGCGGCGCGGGATAGTTGGTCGCGGTGTACCAGCGCAGCGGGTCGGGGAAGCCGGATTTGCCTTTGCTGTAGTTCTTAGGAGTAGGGCGAAGGAAGAGGGGCTCGGTGAGCTTGGGCGCAGGTGCCTGGGGAAGACTTGGGTTTCCCGTGGTGTCGTTCTGCACTCCCTGGGGAGCTGCGGGCGCAGTAGGGTTCGCCTGCTGGTTGGATAGAGTGGTTTGCTGAGCGGCAGCCTGGGAAATGGCGGCTGGGGGAATGGTGCTCACCAACGTAAGTGCCACGCAGACGCTCGCCTGCCAATGCCTCAATTTCACGATTCACTTCTCCAGCGTGCAGCTTGGTTGAGTTGTAAAGCTGTTGGGCTAATAGGTTTCTAAAAAGCTGTCGGTCAATTTTCTATACGGCGATCGAGGCCGGTTGGTTCCAGACGTCTGTGGGAGACCATTCCAAGTATATCCAGTAAAAGGAAATCGACCGCTCGCCCTGATGAGGATCGACCTCTCTACAATGGTGTGAAGGTGGGCGAGCGACGATGACTCTGTGGAAGATTGTTCTCAGTTACGACGGGTCGGGCTTCCATGGATGGCAGGTGCAGCCGGGACGACTGACGGTGCAGGGTACGCTGGCGGCGGTGCTGGAGAAGATGACCGGAGAGCGGGTGCTGCCGCAGGGATCGGGAAGAACGGATGCGGGGGTGCACTCGCTGGGGCAGGTGGCGAGCTTTGCGCTGGAGGCAGAGATTCCGGCAGAGAACTTATTGAGGGCGCTGAATGGGTCATTGCCGCAGAGTGTTCGGGTGCTGAAGGTGGAAGAGGCGGAGCAGGACTTCCATGCGCGACATAGCGCGGCGCGGAAGACGTACGAATACAGGATCTTCGAGCGAAAAATGGAAGGACTGGACGAAGAGAATATCTGTCCGCCCTTCGATCAGGAGAAGATCTGTCGGCCCTTTGGTCAGGAGAGGATCTGTTTACCCTTTATCGCTCCGTTCGTTTGGGATTGCCGGTGGGCGCTGGAGATCGAGGCGATGAAGCAGGCGGCGGCGATGTTGTGTGGGACTCACGATTTCACTTCGTTCGCGGCAGCCGATCCAGACAGGACGCAGAGAGAGGATGGGGCGGCTGGGCCGAATCCCGTGAAGACAATCTTTGCGTCAGCGGTGGCACGGGAGGAGGGGCTCCTGCGGTATCGGGTGACGGGGAGCGGGTTTTTGCACCACATGGTACGGAATATTGTGGGGACGCTGGTGGAGGTGGGGCGCGGGAGTTTGCAGGCGGAGGAGATGCAAAGGATTTTGGCGGCGAAGGATCGGGCAGCCGCTGGACCTACGGCTCCGGCACAGGGATTGTTTTTGGTGGGGGTGGAGTATGGGGTGGGTGAGGGAGCGAGCGTATGAGCGCTGGGAACAATCGGAGAATAGCCGCGCTGGCTAGCGATCGTGGGGTGCATCGGGCGTTTGCGTGGCTCCATTTGCATGAGGCGCAGATGCGGCGGTGGCAGATGGAGTTTTTGGGAATTGCTGCGCCGCCGTTTGGGGAGGCGGAACGGGCGGTGTGGTTCTGCGAGCGGTTTCGTGAGATGGGGCTGATGGACGTCCGCGTTGATGCGGCGGGGAATGCGGTTGCGGAGTTGCGGGCTGAGGGAGCGGAGGACGGGAGCCCCCTCGTGATGCTGTCGGCGCATTTGGATACGGTCTTCCCCGCTGGGACGGATTGCGTTCCGAAGGAAGAGGAGGCCAAGATCCTGGGGCCGGGGGCCTGCGATAACGGGGCTGGGTTGACGGCGCTGCTGGGGCTTGCGGCTTCACTGAAGCACGCGGAAATTTTGCCGGGGTGCACGATTTTGTTTGCGGCGAATGTGGGTGAGGAGGGTGAGGGGGATCTGCGCGGGATGCGGCACCTGTTCGCAGGGGCGCCGTATGCGGGGAGGGTGCGGACGGCGATTGCGCTGGAGGGTGGGGGAGATGCGATGGTTGTCGACCGGGCATTGGGGAGTCGACGATTGCGGGTGATGATTGTGGGGCCCGGGGGACATTCGTGGGCCGATGCGGGACGGGCGAATCCGATCATGACGCTGGCCGCGACGCTGGTGGAGCTAGGGAGATTGCGACTGCCGGCGCGGCCGCGGACGACGCTGAACTGCGGGGTGATTCGCGGAGGGACTTCGGTGAATTCGATTCCGGAGTCGGCGACGGCGGATTTGGATTTGCGGTCGGTGTCAGGAATCGAGCTGGATCGGGTGGAGCTGGGCGTGCTCGAGACACTGACGCGGATGGTGGATGCGGAAAACCAACGGAGGGGAGAAGCCGCGCTGAAGCTGCATGTGGAGCGGATTGGGAATCGGGCGGCTGGCGCACTGGCGGCGAGCTCGGGGCTGGCGATGAGTTTGAAAGCTGTGGATCGGCATTTGGGGATTGCGACCGAGGCGCGGATTGGGTCGACGGATGCGAATCTGCCACTGTCCCTCGGGGTTCCGGCGCTGGCGATTGGCGCGGGGGGCGTGGGCTGGGGGATTCATACGCTGCAGGAGGGCTACGATCCGACCGGGCGCGATTTGGCGCTGCGACGGGTTTTGCTGCTGCTACTGGATATGTGCGCGATGACCGCGGAGAGCGACGTGGTGCACGGTGGTGTCCCTGCTGGGATCAATGCAGGATAAACTTTGGGGCGTGAGAACACTTTTACGGATATGCGTGCTGACGGTTTGGGGCTTGGGTTTTGCGGCGGTGCTGCCTGGGATGGGTCAGACTGCGAAGGTTGGGAATTCAGTAGCGCCCGACACGATTTTTTACGACGGCAACATTCTTACGGGGACGCGGCTGAAGACTGACGATACGGACCCTACGCCGGGGCGTGTGTCGGCGGTCGCGATTCGTGCGGGCAAGATTGTGGCGGTGGGTGGCGATGCGGCGACGCTGCGGCTAAAGGATTCGCATACCAAGACGATCGATCTGAAGGGTGCGTTTGCGATGCCGGGATTCAATGATGCGCATACGCATATGGCTCCGGCTGGGCGGCAGCGGCTGACGCTTGATCTGGATAACGTGCCGTCGCTGGCTGCAATGCTCGCGAAGGTGCAGGCGTATGCGGCGACGCTGGGACCGGGCGAGTGGATCCTGGGCGGCGGCTGGGACCATACGAAGTGGGCTGGGGCGAAGCTGCCCACGCGACAGGAGCTGGACGCTGTGAGTGCCGGGCATCCGGCGTTTCTGGAGCGCACGGACGGGCATATTGCGATTGCGAATTCGGCTGCGCTGAAGGCGGCGGGAATTTCTGATGCGACACCGAATCCGGAGGGGGGACGGATCGATCGCGATGCCGATGGGCATGCGACGGGGATACTTCGCGAGGGGCCGACGCTGACGATCGTGGAGAAGGTGATTCCTGCGCCGAGCCTGGCTACGCGGCGGAAGGCGATTGCGCTGTCGATCGAGGATGCGCTGTCGCACGGAGTGACGTCGATCCAGGATTTCTCTGATTGGGACGACTTTCTGGCGATGGAGGAGATGGAGGATCAGGGAACGCTGCATCTGCGGATCGCAGAGTGGATCGATTTCAATCAGCCGGTTGGGGTTTTGGATGAGCGGCGGAAGAGTCATCCGGCGGATGATCCGCTGCTACACCTGACTTTCCTGAAGGCGTTCATGGATGGATCGCTGGGGTCGCGGACGGCGGCGATGAATGCGCCCTATGCGGATGACCCGAACAACTATGGGATTGCGCGCTACGACCAGGCGAAGCTGAATGAGATGGCGACGGCGCGGGCCGCGGATGGATTCCAGCTGGGGTTCCATGCGATTGGCGATGCGGCGAATGATATGGCGCTGAATGCGATGGCCGCGGCGGAGCAGGTGGGACGGCCGGCGAATGTGCCTCCTGCGCCGAAGAATGCTTATGCAGGAATGGTGACGGCAGCTCCAGTGGGGGTGCAGCCGAGGGATTTTAGGTTTCGGATTGAGCATGCGCAGGTGGTGTCGCCGGGAGCGTTTGAGCGGTTTGCGAAGCTGAGCGTGATTGCGAGTATGCAGCCGTCGCACCTGCTGACCGATATGGCGTGGGCTGAAGCGCGGCTAGGGCCGGAGCGGGTGAAGCGGGCGTATGCGTGGAAGTCGTTTCTGGATCACGGGGTGACGCTGGCGTTTGGGACGGACTATCCGGTGGAGTCGATCTCGCCGTTCCGTGGACTGTACTCCGCGATTACGCGGCAGAATGTGGAGGGAACGCAATCGTTCCAGCCGCAGGAGAAGCTGACGGTCGACGAGGCTATCTACGCCTATACGCAGGCGTCGGCGTTTACCGAGTTTCGGGAGAAGAGCAAGGGGCGGCTGGAGCCGGGGTACCTGGCGGACATGGTGGTGCTGGATCGGGATATTACGAAGGCGTCGCCGCAGGAGGTGCTGCATACGCAGGTGCTGCGGACGGTGCTGGGTGGAGAGACGGTATACCTTGCGCCTTAGAACCCGGGTCCGCGAATCCGCACCCTTCGACAAGCTAAGGGCAGGCTCCGGGGCACCCAGGCATGTGGTGCTGGCGCATGTACTGCTGCTGGCGGTGGTGTTGGTTTGGGGGGCGACGTTTTCGCTGGTGAAGTCGGCGCTGACGGCGACCACTCCACTGATGTTCAACCTGGTGCGCATGGCGCTGGCGTTTGCGGTGCTGGCGGCGGTGAACTGGCCGAGTCTGCGGGGACTGACGCGGACGGACTTGAAGCTCGGGGGGGCGGCGGGATTGTTCCTGGGGCTGGGGTACCAGTTTCAGACTACGGGGCTGAAGTTCACGACGGCGTCAAAGGCTGCGTTCATCACAGGGTTGGTGGTGGTAATTGTGCCGCTGCTGAGTGCTCTGCCGGGCGTTGCGCTTCCGGGTTCGTTGAAGCCGACGTTCGACACGTATGCGGGAGCGGCGCTGGCGTTTGCTGGGCTGGTGCTGCTGACGACGCCGCCCGGTGCGGGGATTGCGCTGTTTTCGGGCATTGGGTTGGGGGAGTGGCTTTGCCTGGGGTGCGCGGTGGCGTTTGCAGCGCATCTCCTGATGCTGGCGCGGGCGGCTCCGCGGGTGTCGGCGAGAAGATTGGGGACGCTGCAGATTGGCTTCGCAGCGATGGTTTTGCTGGTGACGCTGCCGCTGGGCGGGCGGCCGGCCTTTCATAGCTCGGCGATGTTGTGGATTGCCTTGGGGGTGACGGCGGTGCTGGCGACGGCGGCGGCGTTTACGATCCAGAGCTGGGCGCAACAGCATCTGCCGGCGTCGCATACAGCGTTGATCTTCACGCTGGAACCGGTGTTTGCATGGCTGACTTCCCAGCTGTTCTTTGGCGAACAGCTGGGGCGGCGAGCGATGCTGGGGGCAGGGCTGATCCTCGCAGGAATCCTGCTGGCGGAGCTGCGGCCAACCTCGCGGGGGAGGAGCCAACTCCTACCCATTGCGGGAGCGTAATCTAGAAGATGGATACTTGAGAAGGATGCGGAAAAAGGACGGGCGGAAGGCAACTCGAACCGGCACAAACCGAGACCTTTCTCCGCCGTTCGCGTCTATTACGATGGCGAACGAAATGCGGAAGCTGCGGGCCGCGTAGAGCTTATCCGTGCAGGAACGCGCAGGCGCAGGAGTTCACGACATCAGAAGGCAATCAGAAGCATCACGAGGATAAATACGACAATGGACTCATCGAATCGATTCGGGCAGGGCTGGCGGGAGAAGATCCGCGGCGGACGCCTGGTGACCACTTTTACGATACTTGGAACACTTTCCGCCTGCGTTCTGGCCGGGTCGATGCTGACCGGCCGCGTCAGTGCCAAGCAAGCCGTTGATAGCAGCGATGCGAAGCCGCTGCAAGTACCGAATCCGGTGACGCTGTCAAATGGCTTCTCGGCGATTGCAAAGCAGGTGGGTCCTGCGGTGGTGAACATCAACACGGAGATCCTGCCGAAGGAGAGCGCCACTCCAGGGCAGCAGGAAGGGCCGACTGCACGCAATCCGCACGGGCAGAATCCCGAGGGTGGACAGGGCGACCAAGGCATGCAGGACTTCTTCAACCACTTCTTCGGCGGACAGGGTGGCGGCCAGGAGGAAACCGGTCCAAGCCGGGCGCTGGGTTCGGGCTTTATCGTGGACCCACGCGGCTACATCATCACCAACAACCATGTGATCGACAAGGCAGACCGGATTTATGTGAAGCTGTCGACGGACTCTGAAGATTCGACCGATCCGGGCCGGCTGGCGACGGTGGTGGGTGTGGACAAGGAGACCGACATTGCGGTGATCAAGATCAAGACCGATACTCCTCTGCCGACGGTAAAGCTGGGCAACTCAGATGGCGCGCAGGTGGGCGACTGGGTGCTGGCGATCGGTGAGCCGTTTGGTCTGTCGGAGACGGTATCGGCGGGTATCATCTCGGCGCGTAACCGCTCGATTAATGAGGGTGGCGATGCGAATGGAATAGCCACGAACGAATTCCAGAAGTTCATCCAGACCGATGCGGCGATCAATCCGGGCAACTCGGGTGGACCGCTGGTGGATATGCAGGGCGAAGTGATTGGCATGAACACCGCCATCTTCACACAGTCGGCCGGCAATGAGGGCATCGGGTTTGCGATGCCGTCGAACGTGATCATCGGCGTCTACAACCAACTGATTGCGCCGGAGCACAAGGTAGTCCGCGGATCGATCGGAATTCAGTTCCAGCCGGCTACATCGTCGGCGGTCGCAAGGGAATACGGATTCTCAAACGGCGGCGTCATGGTCGGTGAGGTGGTTCCGGGTGGACCGGCGGCAAAGGCGGGCATCCAGCCACGGGACGTTATCGTGTCCGTGGATGGGAAGCAGATCAAGAATGGCGATGAACTAATCGCCATCGTCTCCATGAAACATCCGGGATCGACGGTAAGCCTGGGAGTTCTCCGCGGAGGCAAGCAGATCATGATCGCCTGTGGCATTTCGGATCGTTCCAAGCTCTACGAGAACCAGGGCAAGGCAAACGACGACTCCAATGAGCCGGGACCAAGCGACGCCGGGCAGAGCAAGTTCGGCATCACCGTGCAGGCGGTTCCACAGCAGCTGCAGAGCCGTTTGCACATCACGGGCGGCGTTGCGGTTACGAGCGTGAAGCCGGGTTCGTTTGCCGACTCCATCGAACTGGGCCAGGGCGCCGTGATTGTGGAGATCAATCGCAAGCCGGTGACGGACATTGCGAGCTACAACGCCATCGCGAGTTCGCTGAAGTCGGGCGACGATGTGGTGTTTGTGATCCGCATTCCGCAGCGTCCGAACGGTGGCGACTCGTTCGTAGGCGGAACGCTGCCATAGGCTGGAAACAGCAAATGGGTGCAGGCGAGGAGTCTGCACCCATTTGGCTAGCACCTTTTGGGTACCCCATCTAGCACCTTTTGGATACACCAAAGGCGAACCAAGTGTGATAACACTCACAATACAAGCACTTGCAAGCGAACTATCCTTTGATTAGGCTAATTGGCACCATGCGGATGGATCGTGTTGCGTTACTTGAGCTTGAACAAGTGAGAGGGAGGTAGGCCGCACGATGCGTATATCTATCCTTAAGGGAATTCCAGCTGGGCTCCTGTTACTGGCTGTGCCCGCATTTGGCTCCGTTCATCCGAAGGCTGGCTCATCGCATAACCACAGCCACGCGAGCGTGAAGGAAATCTCGGTCAAGCACAAGAAGGGTTTGCACCTGCACGCGGCGCGTGAAGAGAAGGCACCGGTGGTGGAGATGCCATCCGAGCGCGCTTCGCAGATTCAGTCAGCACTGATCAAGCAGGGGTATTTGAGCGGCGAGCCTACCGGTAGGTGGGACGACCAGACCGCCTCCGCCATGCAGAAGATGCAAGGTGATAACGGCTGGCAGACCAAGATCACGCCAGACTCGCGCGCGTTGATAAAGCTTGGTCTCGGACCAACGGATGCTGTCGCGGCACCTGTGCCCGGCGCCGATATTGCTTCAGGAAACAACAAGAACTCTATGCAGGACATGGCACGGACGCAACCGCAGCCGTAATAGCCGGAAGCATCGTCGATGCCGGCCATCGTCTATGCTCCGAAGGATGAAGACGCTTTGTTGGCCTTCCCTGCTCGCTGTGGCTGTTCTATCGCCAGCTTACGGCGAGGTGCCAGCGGTGGCCGCGGTCGGCGGTTTTGCGGAGGACGGTTTCATACTCGCGCAGTTCGCTGAGGATCTCGGGGCCTTCGGTGCCGAACCGGTGGGGGTCGGATTCCAGCTCGGCAATGAGAGCGTCGAGGGTGTAGAGGCCGTCTTCGGGGCGATACCACTGCGGAGGTGGAAGACGCTTGAGCAGGTCGGGATTGCCGCCGCCCTCCTGGATGAGAAGCGACATGGAATTTTCGTCGGCGGAAAAGAATTCAAGGAGCGGTTTGACGCCCAGATCGAGGGCAAGCTTTTCGATGGCGCTCTCGTAACGCGCGAGCACACGGCCGTTCACGTAGATGTTGTAGCCAGGGTCTTCGCCCTCGACCACGATATACATCGAGGCTGCCATTGGGTTGAGTGTAGCGCCGCGAGGGTTGTGGATTGAAGACTTGGTAGCGGCGAACCTATTTGGGTTCAGGGGATGAGGCGCAGGTGTTCCTAAACGGGAAGCGTGGGGACGGGGGACGTGTCGGTGGCGGCCTCATCGCCCGGTGGCAGGAGTAGATATACGCCGGCAACGATCAACAGGATGAGGCCCGTAAACCAGTGAGCCGTCAGCCTGGGCCGTACGAGAACGATTCCCTCCAAGATGATCAGCAACGGGACCCAGGTGAACTGCGAGGACCAGCGAGTGGATCCAAGCCGGGAGAGAGTCGCGATGCCGAGCAGGGCGACGATACCATCACAGGCGATCGCCAAGAGGGAGAAGGTGAGGTGCGCGCCGGAAAGACGGCTGGCGAAAAGTGCGATGGCGAAGAGAGCAGTTGCCCCCAGAAGCGCGGTCGAGGTGCGAGGGACGCTGCAGGAAAGATCTGCACAAAATAGAACTGCGCCCAGGCCGGTGAGGAGCGGCGCCAGTAGAAGGACGAGGTCGGTGCGGATGTCCCCAAGGTTAGGCTGCACCAGCACCAGAAGGAGGCCTGCGAGCGTTGCGAGCGAGGGCCAGATGCGGCCGGCGATGCCTTCGGAGCTTTCGGTGCCAAGGGCCGTGGAGGCAATGGCGATGATGATAGAAGTGAGTGCGAGGGCGATGGTGAGGGCGCTCGAGTCGAGATCGCGTCCGGGGAGGAGAAGGCCGATGGCAGGGCCGCCGAAGAGCATGGCGCCGGCGCCAAACCAGCGGAGCGTGGCCACGCGCGAAGGCTTCGGCCGGGGAGTTACGCGCTGTCGCTTGGGGAGAAGAAAAGCGAAGGCAAGCAACGTCGCCCATGCGCAGCCAAGCGTCTGCGAGGTGAGAGTCGACGCGGCTTCAGGGCGCGCGGCCGAGGCCGCCCAACGGCTTGCTCCTACGAGAAGCAGAAGGCAAAAGGGCCACCAACGCTGGGCTCTCGTTTGTCTGGTTTGGCTGGGCGTGTTCAGACGACGTCCCCTTCCCTTGCTACAAGGCTAGACGTGTGAGGAGGCATGGTGGATTCGAGAAAACAGAGAAGCCGCGCTGAGTGCGCGGCTTCTCTGTTGGATTATGGGTTTGAGGGGGAAACTAGCTGTTGCCACCCTGCGGGGTCGGAGCGGGGGTGCCGGGACGACGGCTGCGACGGCGGCGTCCGCGACGCTGGGCGGCGGGACGATCTCCGCCTGCAGATACAGCAACACCATCTTGCGGTGCGCCTGCGGTTGCCTCTACCTCTTCGCCACCCTCGTCATCGCCCTCGAAGTCGTCACCGTCGTCGTCGAAGTCGTCGCCGCCTTCGAGAACAATGGTGGACTCGTGCTTGGGCTGCTCGACGGGAGCCGCCGCAGGACGCTCGGTGCGTTCGGGACGCGGGCCACGATCGCGGTCACGATCACGGCCGCCGCGCTCTCCACGGTCAGAACGCTCGCCACGCTCGGAACGCTCGCCGCGGTCAGAACGCTCGCCGCCGCCCGATGGATCGGGAGCTGGTGGGAGGCCGAGCTTCTCACGCTGTTCGCGAAGGACGGCTTTGCGGGAAAGCTTGATGCGGTTGCCCTCGATCGAGAGCACCTTCACCAGGATCTGATCGCCCTCGCGGAGCTCGTCCTTGACTTCCTTGACGCGGTGTTCCGCAATCTCGGAGACGTGGAGGAGGCCGTCGGTGCCGGGGAAGATTTCGACGAAGGCGCCAAACTCGGCAAGCCGAACGACCTTGCCGAGGTAGGTCTTGCCTACTTCGGGCACAGCCGTAATGTCGCTGATCATCTGGATAGCCTTGGCAAGACCCTCTGCGTCGGACGAAGCCACGTTGACGCGGCCCGTGTCGTCGACATCGATCTTGACGCCCGTTGCATCGACGATGCCACGGATGACCTTGCCGCCAGGTCCGATGAGGTCGCGGATCTTGTCGGTGGGGATCTGGATGGTGTGGATGCGGGGAGCGAAGGCGCTCTTCTCTTCGGAGGCCTTGGAGATGACGGCGTCCATGGTGTCGAGGAGGAAGAGACGGCCCTGGCGCGCCTGCTCAAGGGCTTCACGCATGATCTGGGTGGTGATGCCCATGATCTTGATGTCCATCTGCAGGGCGGTGATGCCGTTGCGGGTTCCGGCGACCTTGAAGTCCATATCGCCGTAGTGATCTTCAGCGCCTGCAATGTCGGTGAGGACGGCGTACTTGTCGCCTTCCTTAACCAGTCCCATCGCTACGCCGGCGACTGCTCCCTTGAGGGGGATGCCAGCCTGCATGAGCGATAGGGATGCGCCGCAGACGGTCGCCATCGAGCTCGAACCATTGGACTCGAGGATGTCGGAGACGACGCGGAGAGTGTAGGGGGACTCGTCCTCACCGGGGAGGACGGCCTCGAGAGCGCGCCAGGCGAGGGCGCCGTGGCCGATCTCGCGACGACCTACGCCAGTCATACGTCCAACCTCACCAACGGAGAACGGCGGAAAGTTATAGTGCAGCATGAACTTCCGCTTCTGCTCGCCTTCGTAGCTTTCCATGCGCTGAGCGTCGTCGGTGGTGCCCAAAGTTGCCGAGACAAGCGCCTGGGTTTCGCCGCGGGTGAAGAGGGCAGAACCGTGTACGCGGGGGAGGACGCCGGTCTCGATGGTGATCGCGCGGATCTCGTCGAAGGCGCGGTGATCGGGGCGGATGCGGTCGTTGAGAACCTGCTCGCGGAAGATGGTCTCGCGCAGGCCTTCGAAGTACTTGGAGAGCTTCTTGCCGGCTGAGGGATCGTCAGCGGGAAGCTCCTTCTTGAGCTCGTCCTTGATCTCCTTGACCTTGGCGTAGCTCTCGAACTTGGGGTTCTTCTTGGTGTCGAGCGCGTCCCGGAGGCGGTCACCGACCTTGGCCTTGAGGGCTGCGGCGTAGGCTTCATCGTTCTCGAGCGGCGTGACGGTGCGCTTGGTTTTGCCGGCGAGCGAGACGAGGTGCTCGATGCCGGCGACGATCTTCTTGATCTCTTTGTGGGCGAACTCGATGGCTCCGACGACGACTTCTTCGGGGATTTCCTTGGCGCCGGACTCGACCATCACGATGCCGTCCTTGGTGCCGACGACCATGATGTTCAGCTTGCTGACGAGACGCTCGGAGTAGGTGGGATTCACGAGGTACTGACCATCAATGTAGCCGACGCGAACCGCGCCTACAGGGCCGTGGAAGGGAATGTCCGACAGCGCGAGAGCGCAGCTGGCACCGTTGATCCCGAGGACGTCAGGATCATTTTCCTTGTCGGCAGAGTAGACGAATGCGACCACCTGGGTCTCGTTGCGGAAGGCCTCGGGGAAGAGTGGGCGGATGGGGCGATCGATCTGGCGCGAAGTGAGGATTTCCTTCTCGCTGGGGCGGCCTTCGCGCTTGATGAAGCCGCCAGGGATGCGTCCGCCGGCGTAGGTGAACTCGCGGTACTCCACGGTGAGGGGGAAGAAGTCGATGCCCTCTTTGGGGTCGGGCGAGGCTACGGCTGTGGCGAGAACGGCGTTGTCGCCGCTGGTGGTGAAGGCCGCGCCGGAGGCCTGCTTGGCGATGCGTCCAGTCTCGAATTTGATCTGCTTGCCACCGGCAAGCTCAATGGTTACGTCCTGCTTCATAACGTTCCTCTTTTTCTGGCTATTCTTTAGCGTGTTTTCTCTGTCTGTCTTTAAGGTCGTGGTCGCCCTGCGTCCAATGCTTGGCGCTAAGACGAAAGCCCCGCCGAAGCTGCTTCGGTCGGGGCTTCAGATTTTCTAGGCTTGGATACAAGGATGGATTGAGGCCAGCGCGATGAGGCGCCGCGATGTGCATCGAGTCGAGCGGCGCGGACAGAAGTAACCACAGTCACTTCCATCCCGACGATGGCTTTGCGCAGATTCAATCTTCAACCACTCCTGGTGGGGCCGCCTCGGCAGTGTTAGGACCGCAGCAGCACGGATAGGCTACTTGCGGATACCCAGTTTGCCGATGACGTCACGGTAGCGGTCCGAATCCGTCTTCTTGAGGTAATCCAGAAGGCGGCGGCGCTTGCTCACCAGCATCAACAGACCACGACGCGAGCCATGATCCTTTTTGTGGGTTTTGAAGTGCTCGGTCAGCTCGCCAATACGCTCGCTGAGGATCGCAATCTGCACCTCAGGACTTCCAGTGTCCGAGTCGTGCGTGCGGAACTTGGTAATAATGTCTGATTTCTTCGCTGTTGCCAACACGGCGGGTCTTACTCCTGATTCTCTATGCTCTAGTCCACTTCTCGTTAGTGTCCTCTTAAAAGATACCACGCGGAGGCCCGGAAATGGCCTCCGCGTGGCGTGATTTGTGCCGGGTTTGCGCTGATTTTACTTGGCAATGTGCGACTTAAGGAACTCGAGCGCGCGTTCATGGGCCAGCTTGGAGGCTGCGGGCACATAACTGGCACGCGCTTCGTTGGCGAAAGCGTGCCCTGCGCCCTCGTAGAGGAAGATTTCGACGTCGGGATGCGCGGTGCGGACGGCGTCGATCTGGTCCTTGCCGATGTGGTCGTCGTCTGCGCCAAAGTGCAGCTGCATGGGGCAAGAGGGTTGCTCGGCCGCGACCTTCCCGATGCCGCCGGCGTAGAAGCCAACTGCGGCCTTGAGGTTCATCTTGAGAGCTTTAGCACGGGTTGCGCTGAGCCAGGTAAGGAGGCCGCCATAGCAGAATCCAATGACGCCAGTTCCCTTGCCCGTGCCCGCGATGTGCTCATACGCTGCTGCTACGTCGAGGAGCTGGGTGTCCGGGTTGAGCTTTCCGTACAGCTCAAAGGCCTTTTTCATGTCATCGCCCGTGTAGCCCAGTTCAATGCTCTTTCCGAACCGATCGAAGAGCGCCGGCGCGATGGCGACGAAATCGTGGCGGGCGTATTCATCGGCCACCGAACGAATGGAGGCGTTGACGCCGAAGATCTCCTGGATGACGATGATCGCGCCCAGCGGCTCGCCCTTCGGCTTGGCTACATATGCGCTCAACTCGTGGCCGTCGGCCGCCTTCAGCTCTACCCATTCACTCATGCTTGCTTTCCTCCGAAGTGTCAGATGCTAGATCGGCTGCGGACGGCGCACAGTCTGCAGACCGATCTCAGAGGGAATAACGTTGCAGGGATAGGCAGAGACGCGGCTGAGGCTGAGCTGTTTGAAGATTTCTTGCTAGAGTTTGGGTGGGTGATTTGTAAGCATGTGGTTGATGAGCTTTTCGGCGAGATCCTCGGGTGAGACGTGGTAGCGGCCCTCAGCGATGGCGTTTCGGATACGGGCGATACGCTCCATGCGGGCGTGGGCGGCGGCGGCAAACGGGTCTTCAGCCTCGGCCGCGCGCCTGCGGATCGAGCGGAGATGATCGCCGGGCGGCGTCCAGGGGGCGGCGTCGAGACGCGGGGTTTCCTTGCAGCGTAGGGTGTGGTCAAACAACCGTCGGAATTTCCGCAATCTGTTCAATGAGACCATCCTCATGATCTCTATCGGCAGATGCGGCGAAACCATTAGGGCTGTCTAACAATTAATTTAGCAATCGGTGGGCGTGCTGCGCATTCGCCGCACGACAGTTTCCTTCTGGGTCTTCTGCATGCCGTGCAGGCAGGCACGAAGCCGAACCACGGCCGCAGAGTGGATCTGCGAGACGCGCGATTCGACCACGCCCAGGGTGAGACCGATCTCCTTCATCGTCAGCTCTTCGTAATAGTAGAGGGTGAGAACCATGCGCTCTTTCTCGGGCAGCTCCTCGATCGCGTCAATCAGCATCTGCCGCATCTCTCCCTGGAGGCAGCGAAAGAGTGGGTCGTCCTCGGGAGACCCTGCGATGTAGGCGAGCTGGTCTTCGCCAGAGTCGTCATTGTGTTCCAGATTGAGGCTGCCAATCTCGAGTCCCTTTAGCTGCCCCAGTAATAGCTGATATTCATGGAGGGCAAGATTCAATTCGCGAGCGATCTCCGACTCGGTGGGCGTACGCCGGAGGTTGCGGGTCATGGTCTGAATGGCCTCCTGCACAGCGCGCCCCTTGCGGCGAAGCTCGCGCGGGCTCCAGTCCAGCACCCGCAGCGAATCCAGGATCGCGCCGCGGATGCGGAATTGTGCGTCCCCAGTAAACGCGCCCTTGGTATACCCAAACAGCTCCGCCTCCAGCAGCGCCTCCGGAATCGCAGAGCAATTCACCACCACGAACGGCTGCTTTCGGCGCGGACTGATCTGGTGAATCTCCTGCGCCACCAGATCCTTGCCCGTGCCACTCTCGCCCGTCACCAGCACCGTCGTATCGCGCACCGCAACCATCCGTGTCAGCTCATACGCGCGCTGCATCAGCACCGAGTTCCCCACCATTCCCCGCAGATTATTTCGCTCCGTCTGCAAGCGCGGCAACATCTCTCCCACCCGGATTCCACGCACATCCCCGCCCGCAATTCCGTCGACATTGACCAACTCCATCAGCCATTTCGATACCGGCGTCATCGCTCCATCGCCCGCCTGCATCTGCCCCGTCCTGGCGTTGAGCGTCACCACCTGGGTATTCGGAAACCGCCTCTTCACCATCCCGTGAAATTCATCCGGGTCCAGATCCGGCAGCATCGGATCCAGCAGCAGCACGCCATCCCCATCCTCATGTTGATGCAGCACCTCCAGCGCCCCCGCACCACTGCCCGCCTCGAACACATTCCAGCGCGGGTGCCCAAGCTTTCCATGAACGCTCTCCCGGAGCCTGATGTTGGAGCTCACAACGAAGACATTGGTTGCAGCTTGATGATCGTGCTGTGCGAAGCTTGCGACGGACGTTCCCATGACGAAATACCCCAATACGCTAAAGTGAAAACTTCGTGAGGGCCGCTACACTTCTTGCGGCCATGAAATCGCGCTGTTCCTTACGCATCCCGAAACTCATACCCAATCCCGCGCACCGTGTGAGTCAGCTTTCGCTCTCCCGGCCCATCCACCTTGTCCCGCACATACTTCATATAGACATCCACAATATTGGTGGACGGTTGGTGTGGCAGCTTCCAAACCTCCTCGGACAACATCGCCCGACTGACCGGCCGCCCAACATGCTGCAGCATGTAGTCCACGATCGAGAACTCCCGCGGCGTCAAGTCAATCCGTCGCCCGTTGCGCTCCACCCGATGCTCCTCGCGGTACAACCGCAAATCGCCAACCTCGGAGACATTCGCAACAACCGGCGCATGCCGGCGCATGAGCGCGTTCACCCGTGCCAGCAACTCAGCAAAAGAGAACGGCTTGACCATAAAGTCATCTGCTCCGCTCTGAAACGCCAGCACCTTGTCCTCAACCCGGCTGCGCGCCGTCAACACCAACATCGGCAGCCGCGGTTTCTCAGGCCTCACCTGCTGGATCAGGCTCATGCCATCCAGCCGGGAAAGATTCAAGTCCAGGATCACCAGGTCGTGCCGCCGTTCCTCCCGCAGCGCGTCCAACGCAGCCTCTCCGTCATGCACCACTTCAACCTCGAAACTCTCGCCCTGCAGCTCCTGGCTCAAAAAGTTCGCCAGCGAAGCATCCTCATCCGCAATCAGGATGCTTCCCCGCACCGAGGCGTTCGCCACACCGCGCTCTATTGCCGGTACCGTGTTCTCCTGCCGTGCAATCGCAATCGTTGACTGTTCCATATCGCTACTAAACGCTCCCCAATATCCCCTACAGCTTTAACCACTTCGGTGAGATCTGACTCGCGTACGTCTCATCGTTCTCATCAAACTCTCCGCTTACCCTTGCGGTGTACCTTTACCATCCACTTCCTTGACCCGCCGCACAACGAATACTCATGCAGATCTAATCCTTTCTGCTCCCAATGCGGGACGCCTCTCCACAGTCCCGTTTTGGCTTGCCTCGTGACAAACGCGATACCTCGAAACTTTTGCCCCCAGTTCGCCTTTTATTCGCTAAAATGGAGCCCATGGCTATCACGCGTCGGCAAAAAGAGGTTCTCGATTTTCTCTCCACCTTCACCTCCCGCAACGGCTACTCGCCCTCCTATGAGGAGATCGCCGCCGGCCTCGGCCTCAGTTCCCTCGCCACCGTCCACAAGCACGTCACCAATCTCCAAACCAAGGGCCTCCTGCAGCGCGCGCACAATCGCAGCCGCTCCATCGACGTCATCCCGCAGCGCCCCCCGCGCAAAATCATGGACCGCCTCCCCCTCCTCGGCCGCATCGCCGCCGGCAAGCCTGTCGAAGCCATCGAAACCGCCGAAACCATCTCGCTGGGCGATATAATCGGCAGCCGCGAGGTCTACGCCCTCGAGGTCCAGGGCGACTCCATGCGCGACGAACACATCGTCTCAGGCGACTACGTCCTCGTCGAGCGCACCCGCACCGCCCGCGAGGGCGAAATCGTCGTCGCCCTGGTCGATGGCACCGACGCCACCCTCAAGCGCTTCTACCGCGAAGGCGCTCTCATTCGCCTGCAGCCCTCCAATAGCGAGATGAAGCCGATCTACGCCCCCGCCAAAAACGTCAGCATCCAGGGAAAGGTCCTGGGAATGCTCCGCAAGTACGCCTGATCCCCCAAAAATCTCCGAATTCTGCGCCGGATGGAACCGGGCGGCCCGCTGCTGCGTAATCCTTCTCCGAAGAGCAAATCCCTAAGGCTTCGGAGACCCCTTGAAATCGAAATCGAAATCGCGCAAGCGCCTTTGGATCATCCTCGCGATCGTTGTCTGCGTAGTGGCAGGCGGTGGCTTCCTCGCCGCCAAGACCCTCGGCGGATCACCTCCGCTTGATCCTTCCCAGCTGGGCACCGTCGACACCGGCGATATCGCGCGCTCGGTCGTCGCCACCGGAAAGGTCCAGCCCATCACCGAAGTTGAGGTGAAGTCCAAGGCCAGCGGCATCGTCACCAAGCTCGACACCGACATCAACCACACCGTTCGCAAGGGCGAAGTCCTCGCCCAGCTCGATCAGGAAGAAATCCTCGACCAGGTCGCCGCGCAGAAGGCCCAACTAGCCGCAGCCGAATCCAGTGCCCGCTCCGCCGCTGCTGCTGTCTCGTTTGATAAGGTAGCCGCCGAGGCCCCCGACCTCCCCATGTTCGAGCACTCCTATCACCGCGCGCTCGAAATGCAGCAGCAAGGCGTCCTCTCCACGCAGGCCATGGACGACGCTCACCAAAAGTATCTCTCCGCAATCAACACCCGCGATAAGGCCGTCGCCCAGATCGCCGTCGACAACGCCAAGCTTCACCAAAGCGAGGCTCAAGTCCAGCAATCACAAGCCTCGCTCAAGCAGCTCGAAGAGCAGCTCTCCTACACCACCGTCACCTCTCCCATCGATGGCGTCGTCCTCTCCCGCGACGTGCAAGTCGGCGACGCGGTCAGCTCCATCCTCGTCCTCGGCTCCACCGCCACCCTCGTCATGACCCTCGGCGACACTCACGAGGTCTACGTCAAAGGTAAGGTCGACGAGTCCGATATCGCCAAGGTCTATCTCGGCCAGGCCGCCCGCATCAAGGTCCAGAGCTTCCCCAACCGCACCTTCGCCGGCCGCGTCACCAAGATCGCTCCCCTCGGTGTTGAGAAGGACAACGTCACCACCTTCGAGGTACAGATCTCCATCGATAATCCCGGCGGCGAGCTCAAGGCCAACATGACTGCCAACGCCGAGATCGTCCTCGAAGAGCACAAGAACGCTCTCAGCGTCCCCGAACAGGCCGTGATCTACGACAAGGATCGCAACGCCTCCGTCTGGGTGCCGGACCCCCATGGCAAGGACGGCCACCGCGTCGTTTCTATCAAGATCGGCATCTCCAACGGCAGCCGCATCGAAGTGCTCTCGGGTCTCAAGGCAGGGGATAAAGTAGTTCTTCAGCAAACTTCATAAGAGATTAGTTCTCCAGCAGACTTCGTAAACTTTATCCAGGAAGGTACACCATGAAACTTCATCTACTCGCGACCGCTGCTCTCCTGACTGTATCGACGGCCGCGTTCGCCTCCGACAGCCAGTTCGAGCGCACCCTCAACGTCTCCGCGCAGCCCGACCTCTACGTCTCCACCGGCTCCGGCGACATCACCATCCGTCCCGGCAGCGATAACCAGGTCCACATCGTCGGCCACATCCACGCCGGCTGGTCCTTGACCGGTGGCGACCAGGAAGCCCGCATCCGCCGCATCGTCGAAAACCCGCCCATCACCCAGGACGGCAACACCATCCACGTCGGTGAGTCGAACGATCACGAACTCTTCAACCACCTCAGCATCGACTACGTCATCACCGCCCCAGTCTCCGTCGCGCTCAACCTGCACAGCGGCTCCGGCGACGTCACCATCGACCACGCCGGACGCTATCTCTCTGCCTCCAGCGGCTCCGGCGACATCCGCGCCCACGGCATCAACGGGCCAAGCGACCTCAGCACCGGCTCGGGCGACATTGAACTGCAAGCCATCGGCTCCGGCGATATCAAAGCCAAGACCGGCTCTGGCGGCATCAAGATCCAGGGCCTGAACGGAGCACTCACTGCCCGCAGCGGCTCAGGCGACATCCAGGCTGACGGTCACCTCACCGGCGCAGCCATGCTCGGCTCCGGCTCCGGCGACATCAAGCTGCGCCTCACCCCCGACGCCCACTTCAACCTCGAAGCCTCCACCGGCTCGGGCGACATCCACGTCGGTTTCCCCAACGCCCCGCAACAGAATGACACCTCGCGCCACCACCTTACCGGCCCCGTCAACGGCGGCGGCGCTCCTCTCGAAGTTCGCACCGGTTCCGGCGACGTCACCATCGATCACCTCTAGCACGTCGCCTTCAAATGGCACAGCGGGGCGGCTACACTAGCACCATGGTTAGTGTGCCGCCCCGCTTGCTGGTCTTTGATCTTGATGGCACGCTTATTGATTCTTCGCTCGACCTCTGCAACTCCGTAAACGCCGCCCTCGCCCACGTCGGCAAGCCTTCCCTGCCCAATCCCCTCATCGCCAGCTACATCGGCGACGGCGCCGCCATGCTCGTCCGCCGCGCCCTCGGCGACCCCCATGACCTCGACGCCCGCCACCCCAACGACGCCGACGATCTCTTCCGCCGCACCTTCGACTTCTTCCTCACCTACTACCGCGCCCACAAGCTCGACAACACCCGCTGCTACGACGGCGTCCTCGAAGCCCTTACGCAGATCCGCGCCCGTAACCCGCACCTGCCCATGGCCGTCCTCACCAACAAGCCCGTCAACCCCTCACGCGATATCTGCCGCGTTCTCGGCCTCGAGCCCTTCTTCTTCCAGAACTACGGTGGCAACTCCTTCGACACGAAAAAGCCCGACCCCGAAGGCCTTCTAACTCTCATCACCGAAGCCTCAGCACTCATCGCAGCCCCACTCACTCCCGAACACACAACAATGATCGGCGACTCCGACGTCGACGCGCTCACCGCGCAACGCTGCGGCGCTCACTTCCTCGGCTGCACCTTCGGCCTCGCCCCCGCCGCGCTAGCCGCCGCCCAACCCGAACGCACCGTTGACCACCCGACCGAGTGGCCAGCAGCCCTCGGCCTCTAAAAATCCGAGCGGCCAGCCGCGCTAACCTTCTAAACCTCCGCAATCGCTTAGGGCCGAAGGCCCGCTCCATCAAAGCCTGAGGCGCAGCCCCAGGTTGGCGCCACGCCAAGGGTTGAGGGCTGAAAGCCCGCTCTATCCTGCAACGAAAGTTAGACCCAGGCCTCTAATTATTTTTTCCAAGCCCCCACCAGCCGCCGCACCACAACCAACTCCCCAAGGTGATACGCATCATGATCGGCCAGCAGCAACGCCTCGCGCAGCAGGTTCTGGCCGTCGCCCCACGCAAACGGAGCCACCAACTCCGCATCATCCGCGGCCTTCAGCAGCTTCTCAAACGCCTTCCGGTCCTCGCGTATCCGCGCAATCGAGTGCTCCCACGCGTCCGCACTCTCCGGCGCCGCAGACTTCGGCCAATACCCCTCCGGCCACTTCAGCTCCTTATAGCTACCATCGGTATTGCTGCTGAAGTCCAGAATGTCCCGCTGCGTAATCCGGATATGCTCCAGAATCTGCCAGCCAGAGTACGGCAATCCTTCCGGCACAACTCCGCGCAGCTTAGCCGGAAAGTCTTTCACCGCCTGATCGAACGTCGCATGCGCCTGCCCGCCATCCAACAACGCCTGCAACTGTTTCCGTAACGCCTGTCCGAGTTCCGCTTCCGCGTTCGCATGCTTTGTCATGCTTTATCAGATGCGGCTCTATTCGCCAGCGTCACTTTTTTCGAGCGGCCACAACCACGCCGCGCCCCGCACGCCGCTCGAATCTCCATGCTGATTTTTCAGGATCGGCGTCTCCACACCGCCACCAAAGCCGTAATCGCGCAGCCTGTTCGCCAACTCGCCGTCGTACAGCCGATGCAGATTCGATAACCCTCCCCCCAACACAAACGCATCCGGATCCAGCACATTCACCACCGTCGAAAGCCCCCGCGCCATGCGGTCGATCAACCGCTCCAGCGCCTGGTTGGCCTCCGCATCACCCGCCTCCGCCGCCTGCACAATCTCCACCCCACGCAGGTTGCGGCTGCTCGTCCGCGCAAAATCCCACTCCAACCCCGTCCCCGAAATCCAAGTCTCCAAACACCCGTGGTGCCCGCAGTAACACAGCGGCCCCGGCAACTCGGTTGCGCTCGCCCAGGGCAGCGGCGTGTGTCCCCACTCCCCTGCCAGACCATTCGGCCCATTATGTACGTGCCCTGAGAACGTCACACCGCCTCCACATCCCGTCCCGAAGATCACGCCGAACACCACGTCATAACCCTTCGCCGCGCCATCCGTTGCCTCGCTAATCGCAAAGCAATTCGCATCATTCGCGCAGCGCACCTCGCGACCCAGCGCCGCGGACAGATCCTTCTGCAACGGCTTCCCATTCAGCCACGTCGAATTCGCATTCTTCACCAACCCCGTCGCCCGAACAATCGTTCCCGGAATCCCCACACCCACCGTCCCCGTCTGCCCGGTCACCGTTTCTAGTTCATTCACCAGCCCCACGACCGCAGCAATGGTCCCCTCGTATTCCCCCTTGGGTGTCGCGGTGCGAATCCGCTGCAACTCCGCGCCCTTCGCATCCAGGGCAATCGCCTCAATCTTCGTTCCACCAACATCCACACCAATCCGCATCGTCTTCTTTCCGCTCCTGATCCTTCTACGCTCCCGGAATATGCGTTAAACCCAACGCCAAGGCGATTCCGACCGCCAAACCAACAATCTGCCCAAGCACCGCTCTCGGTCGGCGCTCATGCTGCAACTCTGGAAGTAGATCAACAAGTGAAATATACAGAAAACTTCCCGCGCTCACAGGCAACAGCCACGCCACCTTGTGCGATCCGTCATTACCCATCGCTGCCACCAGCCCCCATCCCAGCAAACTCGACCCGCCTGCACCCACCGCCAGCACCGCCGCACGTCCTCGCGCAATCCCCATATGAATCAGCAGCGCAAAATCTCCCAGCCGATGCGGCACCTCGTGCAGCCCCACTGCCAGCGCCGTCACCCAACCCACGCGCGCATCAATCGCAAACGCCGCCGCGATCCCTGTGCCATCCACCAGGCTATGCATAAAGCTCCCCAGCAACAGCGTCGCCGGTCTCGACGCATGATGGTGATGATGATGCCCCCGCTCATGCGCCTCCTCCGCATCCGTCGCCGGCTCCGCGCTCACCCCGGAAAACGCATGAAATATCCGCTCAAAGCTGTACAGTCCAAACATCGTAACGACCAGCACAATCCAAACACCACTCCGATTCCCCAGCGCCTCTACCGCCTCCGGCAGCAAATGAACCACCCCCGTCGCCAGCAGAACTCCCACCGCCACGCTGATCACATAAGGCAGCGCGCGCCGCAGCCACGCCTCCGAGCGATGCAGCGATACCACCGCGATCGCGGCAAATACCTGCACCCCGATCACCGCAATCAGCGAAGCTACCGCTCGTGTGTGCACAAACTCTCCCCCACCATCCTACCGTCGAACGTCCTCCACCCTCTGTGATGGCTGCGCTACAGCCCTTGTGCCCGCCACGCCGCATTCGCCCACATCCGCTCGCCCCCCTCAAACCTCCGGCAAAACTCCGCAATCTCCGTCGTCGTCGCCTCGTCAATCTGAGAGTCATAACACCACGCGACGCGACGCTTCTTCGCCACCGCGCCCTCTACGTCGCCCAGCCCATCACCACCCGCGAACACCGGCTCCAGCGGACTCTGCACCGCCGACGTCAGTTGCACAACGGCTGCATCGATTCGTTCCTCCGCAGCGGCACCGGTCGCCTCTGGAAGCTCCTCGTAAAACGCCACCGGAATCGCCTCGGTACCCAGCGCACTCAACGCCACATCCCGCGCCGTCACATGATCCACATGCCCACTCAGCCCCAGCGGCAGCACCCACGCTCCCGCCTTGCTCATCTCCAGCGCCCTTCGAATCTTCGACACCACCTTCTCCGACGCATCCGCCGCGCGCCCAAACACTTCGCTCGCTCCTACATGAAGCCGCAGTGGTGCATCCTTCAAATTCAAATCCGTGATCGTGAACTTGGCGGCCCCAACCTGCTTCCGCCACTCCTCATCCTCGCGCTTCCGCACAGCCGTCACAAACGACACGCGGTCGTTCCGATGCACCGATCCCACATCCGAGTAAGGAGCAAACTCACTACGCGTAAAACAACTCACCACCTCGACGGCGTGGCCCTCTCGGAGCCACGCCTCAATCGAGAGTCCCAGCGCGAAGGCCGCATCCCCGCGATGCGGAGAAACCACGGTAATCTTCACTGTCCGGTCTCCTTGCAACATCTACTTCCTGCATTCCGTTTCACTACTTAAGATTAGTCAGCGTAGGTTGCACCTTCACACTGATCCCATCCAACTGCGCCTGGTACGCCACAATGCGCTTCAGCGTGTCGTACGGAACGTCTACCGGCGGCAGTACGCGTCCGTTCACGATCAGAATCGGTGCCAGATCCACACCGGCTTTTGCCGCCAGCGCAATCGAAGCTTCTACAACTGCCTTCGTCTCCGGCGTAGCAGAACAAGCCGCAACGCTCTTCGCATCCGCGCCCGCAGCCACAACCGCAGCATCCAGCGCCGCCTGCAGAGTCTCCGGCGTCAGCCCCTTCTGCCGGTTGTAAATCTCCTGTCCATACGCGAAGAACGCAGCGTCCCCCTTCGCCTTGCGGACACATACTCCCTCCGCTGCCGAGTGAAACGCATACGGGCTGCCATCCGCTGGAAGGGACTCAACCACCAGCCGCGCCTGCGGAATGTCCTTCACCAGGTTGTTCGCAATCTCCTGTGCGTCCTTCGACCGATCATTGAGGAAGTCAACGAACAACACCATCAATAAGTCCTTATTCGCACCGCCCTCAGCAGGTCCATCCGCCTCCTGCCGCATCAGCGCGCGCCGATCCGCAAAGGGCGCCGGTCCAAAGTCGACCACGCCACCCGCAATCGCGTGCTTGCCATCCGGCGTGACGAAAAACTCGTTGCGCGACAGCTTGTCCGGGTGCGCCTTGTCGGTGGCAAACACAATTACTCTCACGACACCGGGAGCCTGCGTTTTCAAAATCGCCGCAATGCTCCAAATGCGATTGTCGTCAAAACCCCACGCCTGCTTCAGAAAGTCGTTCACCTCTGCCGTCGTCGGCGAGCTCGCCGTGAAATTCTTTAAATTCACCGGCGGAAATGGATCCACCGGCGCCGTTGCATGCGTCGCTGGAGCCTGCGGTTGCGCTACCGGCGCTGCCGGCGCCTGCGCCCACGCTCCCATGCCCGCCATCACCACCATCATCGCTGCCATCGTCTTCATGCTGCGAACCTCACTCACCATCAACTTCTTCACTATGCGATATCTCCTCAAGTCAAATCCAGCCTCTCGGCTGTCACACTAAACTTCGCGTCTCGCCGCTATCGGAAATCTTCTTCCCATACCAAACGACTTCCGTGAAACCTTCAACACCGGCGCTGCCTGCTGCCGCTTGTACTCGCTCAACTCCACCAGCCGAATCACCTTCCGCACCAACTCAAGCTCCACACCCTGCGACCGCACAATCTCCTCCGCAGAGCTGTAGTCCTCAATGTACGCCCGCACAATCGGGTCAAGGACATCATACGGTGGCAGCGAATCCGTATCCTTCTGCCCAGGTCGCAACTCAGCCGACGGCGGCTTCGTCAAGGTATCCTCGGGAATCACCTCGCGCTCGCGATTCACCCACCGGCTCAACTCATACACTTCCGTCTTATACACATCGCCGATCACCGCCAGCGCCCCCACCATATCTCCATACAGCGTGCAGTATCCGCAAGCCATCTCGCTCTTGTTGCCGGTCGTCAGCACCAGCGCGCCCGTCTTATTCGACAGCGCCATCAACAAGCCCCCGCGAATCCTCGGCTGTAGATTCTCCTCCGCCAACCCAAAACTCGTCCCCTTGAAAAATGGCTCCAGCGACTTCGAAAACTCCTCATACACCCCACGAATCGGCACGGTCGAGAACGCAATCCCCAAATTCCGCGCCAGCTTCTCCGCATCCGTCACCGACCCGGTCGAAGAAAACTCACTAGGCATCCCGATGCCCTGCACATTCTCCGCGCCCAACGCCTCCACAGCAATCGCCGCAACCAGCGCCGAGTCGATCCCTCCGCTCAGCCCCACAATCGCCTTCCTAAATCCGCACTTGCTCAAATAATCCCGCGTCCCGAGCACCAGCGCCTGCCAAGTCTTCTCGACCCGGTCCTCGCCACCAGCATCGCCTTCATTCCCCAGCGTCTCAGCCACATCCGCAGCTTCACCCGCGACCGCAACCTCATCCTCGGTTTCAATCATCAGCAGGTCTTCAACGAAGCATTGCGCCTGGGCAAACACCTCTCCATCAGGCCTCACCGCGAACGACCCGCCATCGAAGATCAAGCTATCGTTCGCGCCCACCTGGTTCACCATCACCACCGTCGCATGATGCCGCTTCGCCAGCGCGCCAATCATCCGCTGCCGCACCTCCAGCTTCCCATGCCAGAACGGCGACGCCGAAATGTTCAGAATCAGCCGATGCCCGTTCAGCGGCTGCGGCAGCACCGCCCACTGCCGCATCAACTCGTCTACAGGATCGACGGTGTACATCTGCCGAGGCCAGAACATCTTGTCATTCCACGCATCCTCGCAAATCGTGATCGCGACGGCCTTGCCCTTCACCACCATCAGCGCCTGCTTCTTCGCCGGCTCAAAATACCGCTGCTCATCGAACACGTCATAGAACGGCAGCAGCATCTTCTGCTGCACAAACTTGATCTCGCCATCTTCCATCAACGCCGCAACATTGCGCACATGCTTGCCCGACCCACCCTCGCACCGCATCGGCGACCCGCACAGCACCGCCGGCCGCCCCTCTCCACCCGTAAGCTCCGCCACCGCCGCGAGCGTCTCCTCCGCGCGCCGCACAAACGACTCTTTTTCCAGTAAATCGGCCGGAGGATACCCACACGTCGCCAGCTCCGGAAACATCACCAGCGCAGCACCCTCAGCCGCCGCCCGTTCCACGAACTCAGCGATCTTCCGCAGGTTCCCCGAGAAGTCTCCAACCGTTGGATTAATTTGCGCCAGCGCGATCCGCACCCTTACAGTCTATCGCGAAGCCCAGTCTCCCCACCCAAAGCGCCCCCGCTCTCTCTACGCTCTACACTCTATCCCCTGCACCCTGCTCTTAAGATCCCGTGCCCGCCAGCACCACGCCCACGGTCCGCGCCAGGATGCGAAGATCCAGCAGCAGGTTCCAGTTCTCAACGTAAGCCGTGTCCAGAGAAATATAGCTGTCAAACGACGGATCCTGCCGAGCCTCCACCTGCCACAGCCCCGTAATCCCTGGCAGCACATCCAACCTACGAAGATGCGACAGGTCGTACTTCTCGACCTCGGATGCCAGCGGCGGCCGCGGCCCAACCAAACTCATATCGCCTCTCAACACATTGATGAACTGCGGCAGCTCATCCATCGAATACTTCCTTAGCCGCGCCCCGACCTTCGTAATCCGGGGATCATTACTCATCTTGAACAGAATCCCGTCGCGCTCATTCTTGTGCGCAAGGTCTTCTTTCATCTTGTCCGCATCGGTCACCATCGTCCTGAACTTGAGGCACGTAAACGTCCTGCCCTTACGCCCAATGCGTGCCGCCCGGTAAAACACCGGCCCCGGCGAACCCATGCGGATCAGCACCGCAATCACAATCATCACCGGCGCCAATACCAGCAGCGCCAGCGACGACAACAACACATCCAGCACCCGCTTCATCAGGAACGCACCGCGCGGAAACTCCCGCTGATGCAGCGGAATCGTCGGAAACTGCCCGATGAACTCAACCGGCGCATTCCACGCCAGCCCGTCGTACAGGTCCGGCACCACCCGCACTTCAATGCCGTTTACCCGTGCCTCGTCCACCACCGAGATCACTGTCTGCTTCTCCGCCGGCGTCGAGAAATAGATCTCATCCACAAACAGCGACCGAGCCAGCGCCACGCAGTTATGAATATTCCCGATAATCTGCGAGTTCGCCGTATCCTCCGCCTCTTCTTCCAGCGACACAAATCCCATGAAGCGGAAGCCCATGTGCGGCAGCGCCTGCAGATGATTCCGCAGCGCATGCGCCACCCTGCCATGCCCCACAATCAGCACGTTCCGCGTCTCGCGTCCTTGCAGGAACCGTCGCTGCATCATCTTGCGCTCGATCCCACGCCGCGCCATCAGGAAACCCATCGTAATCAGGATCGTCAGCGCCACCACCAGGCGCGACACTGAGTACTGCTTCATCACGTACAGCGTCCCGCAAAGCATCAGTCCCGACGTCAAGGTAGCCTGCATCGTCAACCGCTGCTCATTCAGACCGCTGCGCACATCCTGCGACCGATAAAGACCGTAAAGCCGCGCAAACACCACCAGGTAGAAACTGAACACCAGCAGATAGCCAATCGATACCAGCGGAGCCGTCGCCTCCAGGTGCCGAAGCACCGTATGACTGGTCGGCTTCACCACCGGGTCCAAACGGATCCGAAACGCAATAAACCCCGCAATCAGCGCGCTAACAAAATCCAGCATCGCCCACACCATGATCGTAAACGACGGCCTGGAAAACAGCCGAACCCGTTCCTGCATGCGCGCCTGATGGCGTCGCTGGCTCGAAATAGTCGCTTGCTTCAGATAATCGAGGGTCGCCATATCCTGGTTTTCGGTCCCGGGGCCGTTTGTTGTGCCATGAGCTTCATGGCGGAGTTGGTGTGTACTTAAAAGTTTAACTCTTTGTAGACACGCTCTTTATCGTCAGTTATGGGTTCTCTATTAGTGTAACGGATCACCCCTTGTTGAAATGGGTACTTAAGACGCTATACCGGGAGTACCAGCTCATCTAGTGAGAAAAATTCGTGCAGAACCGGGTCTTCGCTCGCCCGCATCTCTTCTGTCGTTCCAAAGAAGCGAACCTTGCCCTCGTGCAGGAACACCAGCCGATCCGCTAGCTTCTCCGCAAAACGCATGTCGTGCGTGACAACAATGCTGGTGAGATGCATCTGCATCTTCAGGCGTTGGATCAGATTCCCCAGCAGATGCGCCATCAGCGGATCGACCATCGTCGTCGGCTCGTCATACAGCACCGCCGATGGCTGGGACGCAAGCGCGCGCGCAATCGCCACCGACCGCTTCATCCCCGTCGAAAGCTCCGACGGCAGTTGGTTTTCCATCCCTGCCACCCCCACCATTTCCAGCAACCCCTTCACCACCTGCAGGATCTGATCCTCCTCCATGTCCCCCCGTTCCCGGAGTGGAAATGCCACATTTTCCCCGACGGTAATCGAATCGAACAGCGCCCCGTTCTGGAACACCATCGTCACCTTCCGCCGAACCTCCTGCATCTCCCTCTCGGTATACCCCGCAATGTTCTGCCCCGCCACCAGCACCGTCCCATTGTCCGGCTTGAGAAAACCCATCAAAATCTGCAGCGATACCGACTTTCCCACTCCGCTTCGACCCAGAATGCACAGCGTTTCCCCAGGTTTTACATAGAAACTCACATCTTTAAGTACCACCAGGTCACCAAACGACTTGTTCACACTCTCAAACGCGATAAACGGTGCGACATCCTCCGCCCCGATCGCAGCTTCGTCCGTCCCGTCAGCCGCCCGCATCGCGGACTCTTCGGCCGCTGACACCGGCTCTTCCGCAATCGCCGCGTTCCCTTCCTTGTTCGCCGCCGCCGCCTCGGCGATGAACTCCTTCACCGTCGGCGCCACGTCCTCCGACACGTCGTCAATCAGCGGCTTTTCAATCTGCCCCTCCGCACCCGTCCCCGCCACCGCAGAGTCGGGAATTGCCTTCGGCTCCATCTGAGACGAAGGAATCGACGAACGCTTGGGCTCCGTGTCAGGAGGCGCAGGTGGCTCGGTCGGCGAGTCAGGAGGATTAACAGGTTCACTCATAGCTGTTCCTCCTATGATGCACGCTTTCCCTCAAAGCATCTGCCCTAAACCAGTCAGGCCGCACCTCCAAGGATGCCCCCTACCTGCCGCCTAACCCGCCCGCTCGCGCCCAGCCCTCAGCCTCCGCCAAATCTTCCGGCGTATTCACATTCATAAACCACTTGTCGCCGATCTCCGGACCCGGATCATTCGCCTCATAAAGCATGTCCAGGCTGAACGTCCGCTCATATCCCTCGCTTGCCCGACCCAACAACAACCCAAGCCGCCGTTCGCCGGCGTCCAGCCCCTCAGAAAATCTCGTCTTGCAGTCGCGACGCAGCATACAAAACGCCGGCTGATCCCTCCCATGATGGAGATTGCTCGCAACGAGACCGTCCATCCGCAGCACCGCCTCCGCCCACCTCCGCAACAACACCTTTGGAATCAGCGGCACGTCCACAGGCATAAACAGCGCCCACTCCTCAGACGCCGACATCAACCCCGCCTCAATCCCCGCCGCCGGCCCCACATCCACTCGCGTCTCCCGAACCACCGGCGCAAACTCCCCCAAGTCCTCCCGATTCCCCGCGATGGTAACCTCCGCACAGAAACCCCGCAGTTTTTCCACAGCGATTTCCACCATCGGCCGCCCGCAAAACCGCAGCAGCGCCTTGTCCTCCCCCATTCGCGAGCTCTTCCCGCCCGCCAGCACAAAGCCGTGCACGGGGAGGCGCGCCGGCAGCAGCTCCCCCATCAGCCTGTCGCCCCCACCTTATCCAAAAACCGCACAATCGACTCGATCCCCCGATGAAAGTTCGCCAAATGGAACTTCTCATTCGGCGCATGCAGGTTATCGTCCGGCAGTCCGAACCCCATCATCACCGTCGGAATCCCCAACTCCCGCACAAAATCCCCCACAATCGGGATCGACCCGCCCCCACGCACGAACACAGTTTCTTTCCCGAACACCTCTGCCATCGCCTCCGTCGCCGCGTGCACATAAGCGTTATCGGTGCTCACCACGATCGGCTCACCCGAGTGAATCAGCGTCACCTTCACCTGGATCCCCTTCGGGCAGATCTCCTCCACAAACTTCTTATACTTCGCAAACGTCTCCTCCGGCTTCATCCCCGGAACCAGCCGAAAGCTGATCTTCGCCGTAGCCTTCGCTGGAATCACCGTCTTCGCGCCCACCCCAACAAACCCGCCCGGCATCCCGTGCACATCCATCGTCGGCCGCGACCAAGTCCGTTCCAACACGCTGAACATCTCCTCGCCCGTCAACTCCGTCGACCCCACCTCGTGCTTCCGATACTCCTCCTCATCGAACGGCAGCGACCGCCAAGCCTCCAGCTCCGCCTTGGTCGGCTCCTCAATACCGTCATAGAACCCCGGAATCGCAACGTGCCCATCATCCTTCTTCAACTGCGCAATCATCTGCGCCAGCGCCACAAACGGATTCGGAGCCGCACCGCCATACATTCCCGAATGAAGATCAGTCGCCGCGCCCCGCGCCTCAAGCTCCGTATAGATCATCCCGCGCAGCCCCACGCACAACGTCGGCAGCTCCGGCGCAAACATCTCCGTATCCGACACCAGCGCCGCGTCGGCCTTCAACTGATCGCCGTGCTCGCGCACAAACGCAGCAATCCCCTCGCCGCCAACTTCTTCCTCACCCTCCACAATCACCCGCACATTCAACGGCAGCTTCCCGTCCATCTTCATCAACGACTCGAGCGCCTTCACATGCATCCACATCTGCCCCTTATCATCCACCGCCCCGCGCGCATAGATATTGCCATCCCTCTCGGTAGGCTCAAACGGAGGCGACTTCCACTCATCCAGCGGCTCAGCCGGCTGCACATCATAGTGCCCATAAAGCAGCACCGTAGGCTTAGCCTTTCCATCGGCTGAGGGCTCTGCCTTCAACCAGTCCGCATAAACCATCGGATGCCCCTCATGCGTAGCCGAAGTCGTCTCAATCAGCCTTACATTCTCCATCCCCGCCGCCCGCAGCCCATCCGCCACAAACTCCGCCGCCTTGCGCACATCGCCCACATGCTCCGGTGCCGTCGACACCGACGGAATCCTCAACAAGTCCTTCAGCTCCTCAACAAACCGTTTCCCCTGCTCCCGCGCATACCCAACCGCTGCTTCGCTCATCAATCGTCCTCTTCCTCACGCTTCGCTGCCTGATTCCTGTACACAATGCCGGCTCCCTCAGCATAATCTTCGCCCGACATTGCATCCACCCCGGCCATCGCGGCATCCATATACCCTAAGCAATAGATGACAAAGCTTTCATCCCGAAAACCTTGTTGACTGTTCGCGCGTCTACTGATAACAGTCTCTCGTCGAGCCATAGGCCGCTCCAGAATACAAAGACTGCAAGCATCAAGGTACGAAATCGTCCAAGGGGGACAATGCACCAGCTTCTTTCATCGAAACAGCTTTCATCAAGACATCGCGTTTCGCTGTCTCTCGCGATCTTCTTCCTTGGCACAACCCTGCACGCGCAGCAAACCACCCTCGCAGACGCTCACTCAACGTCCTCTCCCATCCAGACGGTTGACGCATCCCCTGCTTTGGACCTCAGCATCCCTCCGTACACTTCCAGCAGCGCAGACTCCGATCAGCCCGCACCGCCAGCCGACATCGACGCACCACAAGCCCAGTCTCAATCCAACGAGCCTCCCCCCAAGCAGACCTCACGCATCCTCGGCATCCTCCCCAACTTCCGTGCCGTCAGTGCCGATGTCAAGCTGCCGCCCCAGACCGTCAAGCAGAAGTTCACCACCGCCGCTGAAGACTCCTTCGACTACTCCGCGCTCTTCGTTCCCGTCGCCCTCGCTGGCTACAATCTCGGACGCAACGCAGACCCCGAGTTCGGTGGAGGTGGCCTCGGCTACGCTCGCTACCTCTGGCACGCCGCTGCCGATCAAACCATCGAAAACTTCATGGTCGAAGCCATCGTCCCCTCCATCACGCACCAGGACAACCGCTACTACACCCTCGGCCGCGGCGGCTTCTTCAAGCGCACCGGCTATGCTCTCAGCCGTGTCGTCATCACCCGTTCCGACTCTGGCAAAGAAGTCTTCAACTCCAGCGAAGTCGTAGGCGCTGGCGCAGCGGCCGGCATCTCCACGCTCTACTACCCGTCTCGTGAGCGATCCTTCGGCAACACAGCCGACAACTGGGGCACCAGCGTGGGCATCGACGCTCTCTCTTTCATCGTCAAGGAATTCTGGCCCGACATCAATCACGCCCTCTTCCACGGCGCCCCACCCTCACAGACCGTAGCCCACCAGTAGCCCTCGCTACGGCCGCGCAACCTTGATCACAATCGACCCCATCCCCGCGCTCGCGGCATACTCCCTGTGCGCCTGCTGAATCTCGTCCAGCCCGAACCTCGCCTTGATCGGCACCGAAATCTTCCCTTCTTTCAGCCACGCAAACAGCGTTTCCAAGTCAGTCGCAAAGTACTTCGAACTTCTCAGCACACCGAAGAACGTCGTCCGCTTCCCCGTCCAGAAAGCTAAATTACGCGCAAACAGTTTCAACACGGTCGGGAGAATTGGCCGTGCAGGAGTTCCAGTCAATCCCGGCAGGTTCGTCCCATACCCCACCACGATCCCGCCCTTCTTCAAAATCGAATACGACTCGTCGAAGCTCTCAAACCCCAGCGCATCGAACACCGCGTCCACCCCACCCAGCCCCTGCATCTCCCCAATCCAATTCTTATTCGAGTAATCCAACGGCACCGCACCTAGCGCCCGCAACTCCTCATGCTTCTTCGCCGAAGCCGTACCGTAAACCTCCGCCCCCATCAGCTTCCCCAGCAGCAACAGCGCAGCGCCCACACCCCCGCTAAGCCCATGCACGAAAATCTTCTGCCCCGCCTTCACCTTCGCCGAGCGGTACAGCATCTCGTACGCCGTCACCCAATCCAGCACCAGCGCCACCGCCTCGCCGCCATCCACTCCCTCCGGCACCTTCACCAAATACTTCTCCGGCAAATTGATCCGCTCCGCCTGCCCCTCATACTTCGAAAGACACGCCACCCTCTCTTCCACACCAAACTTCGACGCGCCCTTCCCATTCGCCACCACGGTGCCGACGACGCTATATCCCGGCGTCAGCGGCGGTTTCTTCTGCAACGGATATCTCCCCCGCCGCATATTCACATCCGCCCCCGACACGATCGTGTACTCCACCGTCAGCTGAACTTCTCCAGCCGCCGGCTCCGGCATTTCCGCTTCGACGACAGCCAGCACGCTCTCGTCCCCATACGCCGTAATGACAACCTTCTTGATCATGGTCACTCGATGAACCCTCTCACCGTTTGATCCAAGTCCCGATCCATTCGGCTCAAGCAATTCGCCGCCGCCGCTACTTCGCCGCCCCCGCAAACGACTTATTAAAGAACGCCACCACCCGTTGCCGCGCATCGAATCCATGCCAGGGCTCATTGCTAGGCGACCCATAGATCGCCCCGCCCAGCGGCCCATGGTCCACCCGCGGATACGTAATCAACTCCACCGGCACGCCCATCTGCCGCAGCGCGTGATACATCTCCAGCGACTGCCCCAGCGGATCCGTCGTATCGTCCTGCCCCTGCAGCAGCATGAACGGCGTCTTCGCCTGCGCGACCCCACTCACCGGACTCTGCCGCCAAGCATCCGCCTGATGCATCCAAGGCTTCCCGAAGTACCACTGGTCATACCAGCTTCCCTTCTCCGTCCCATACTCGCTGTTCTGATCAATGACCGGAGCCGCACTAACAATCGCCTTGAACCGCGTAGTCTTCGTCTCGACAAACGCAGCCATCTCGCCGCCATAGCTATAACCGATCAGGGCCATCTTGTCGGCATCCACCGGCTCAGTCTTCACCACAAAATCCACGCCCGCCATAATGTCGCGATAGTCCGCGCCACCCAGGTCATTCTTATTCGCCGCGGCAAACTCCGCACCGCGTCCCGTACTTCCGCGCGGGTTAGTCCGCAGCACCGCCCATCCCTGCGCCAACAAATAATCCGTGAACACCGAATAGCTATCGACATACGCGCCCAACGGCCCGCCATGCACCTCCACAATCAGCGGCACCTTCTTCGTCGCCGCCTCGGGCGGCAGATACAACAACCCCTCAATCTTCAGCTTCTCGTTCGTCCACTCCACGCGTTTCGCCCCCGCGCTCTTCACATCCTTCGGCGCAAGCTCAGGAGTAGCCAACACCTTCGGCGTCTCTCCCAACGCCGCGCTATACAACAGCACCGGTGCCTTTCCACCACTGCTCCCAAGAAACACCCACCCACTCTGCGCCTCATTAGTCACCGCGGACGATACCGCAGCCACAGGCAGCGCAACCGCCGAGCTCTGCCCATCCGCCGCATACCGCATCAACCTCGCTTCGACGCCCTCCTCGGTATCCTGCAACACCCCACCGTCCAGCAACGCAATCGGCTCCTGGTGCCCCACCGTCCCCATAAATCCATCCGTAAGATTCACCGTTGTCTTGCCCGCCACATCGAACACATACATATCCGAATACCCCGGAGGCGCATCCCTCTTCGCCTGCGCAAGATAAACAATCTTCCCGCCATCATGCGACCAAACCGCCGGCCCCACGGTCGCCGGAATCGCCTCAACCTTCTCCGCATGCATCGGGTCACTCGCCTTCACAATCCACGCACTACCCGCCGGCCCCAGCTCCCCCACACCATTCGGCCCCTCGGCAATCGCCACCAATTTACTAGAGTCAGCACTCCACGACGCCCCCCGCACATCCATCGGCACGCCCGTCAGCGTCAACTTCTCCGTCGCCACATCCAGCAGATACATCCGCGACCCATGCAGCCCGTGATCCACCCACTCCGCATCGGCCTTCGCATCCTTCGCCTTCTTCTCTCCCGGAGTCTCCGGGTCCGCCGCAAAGATCGCAATCGTCTTCCCATCCGGCGACACGCGATAACTCGCGACATCAATCGCCACCGGCTCAACCTTCTCCTCGTCCTTCTTCGCGTCATCCTTCTTCGCCGGCGCAGTAACTGGAGGCAGCGCACCCTCGCGCTTCGACTCATCCACCTGCGGCGTCACCTTCAGATCAAACACCTTCGCCTCGCCACCACCCATCGGCAGCCGATAAAGCTGTGTATGCTCACCCCGATGCGCCAGAAATAGCACTGACAAACCATCCGGCATCCACTGCGCCCGCTGCTCCCCACGCTTGTCGCCCGCCGGAGAATACGTCAGCTGCCGCGCCGCACCACCGTTCACCTCCACCAGCCAGATATGCCCCTTCGCGCCATCTGCGGTAGCATCCGCAATCCTCACCAACACCTGTTTCCCATCCGGCGAAAGCTGCGGATCGCTCATTCCCTTGTAGTGACGCAGCTGCTCATTCGTAGGAAACGAAGGCACCTTGTCGTTCGTAGCTGGCGAAGTCGCTTTCTCCTGGCCATAACCAGTCGAAGCAAGGGGAAAGGCAAGCACCGCCAGGGCACACATCCGGCAATATGTTTTCAACATGGCGATAGCCTACCGCATAAATGCTCAAGCCCAATCCACAATCCAACGCATAATGAATCAGTCCCAAACTTCTGTCCCGGAGAGTCCGACAGCCCATGCGCCTCACGCCCCGCAGCTTCCTCCGCAACGCCCTCATCGCCGCCGCACTCCTCGCCCCCAGCGCTCTACACGCCGAACCAACCGCCGCCAACATCCTCTCTCAGGCGCGCACCACTGCCGCCGCTCAGCACAAAAACATCCTGCTCATCTTCAGTGCCTCCTGGTGCGGCCCCTGCCACATGTTCGACCACTTCCTCCACGACCCCGCCATCGCCCCCATCATGAACAAGGCCTTCGTCATCACCGCCCTCGACGTCGGCGAACTCCCCACCGACACCAAGCATCACGACACCCCCGGCGCCGTCGACCTCCGTGCCTCGCTCGGTGGCGCCACCGCCGGCTACCCCTACCTCATCATGCTCGACCCCGCCGGCCGCCCCATCATCAACTCTCTTCGTCCCGACCCCACCGCCCCCGCCGGCGGCAACATCGGCTACCCGTCCACCCACCAAGAGGTCGACTGGTTCATGCAGATGCTCCAAAAATCCGCCCCCACCCTAACCCCGCAGGAAACCGCCACCGTCCACGCCTGGCTAACCGCTCACGGCAGCTAACCGTCTCTCAAACCCCTCCAATTTACGTTCCAGCGTACCTTTCCACGCGCATTTCGTTTAACATAGAAAGCGTATGCGTCTGCGGAATCGCCATCTCGCCTGCCTCCTCCTCCTGCTCTCGTCCCTGAGCGCAGCGGATGCCCGCAGTCTGCGTTCCGGAGAACTTACCCTCGGCGGTCGCTACATCAGCACCCTGCTCTGCCAGAGTGCAGCAGCTGCCGCCCTCCCCAAGCCCCTCGCAGTCCATATCGCACCCCCAAAAACCGAAGCCTTCGTGCTCGCGCCGGCCTCCCGTGCGCTCCACACCGCTGCGTGGACCATGCGTCCACCCGCTGAGCACACCGCCGCGCTCCATGCCGCAACCTCCAGCCTCAGCTAAACGACGCTCCCTCAGCGTCCTGGGTCCAGCTTCCTGCGGCCCATCCTCCGCCATCCAGTATCCGCGCCTCACGCGCCACCCCCAAAGGAACCCACCGTGTTCAACGCCGCCCTCGCCAAAGTCTTCGGCACCTCCAATGAACGTGCCGTCAAGCGCATGCTCCCCATCCTCGCCCAGATCAACAGCTTCGACGAACCCACCAAGCAACTCACCGACGCCGAACTCGCCGCCAAGACCATCGAATTCCGCACCCGCATCGCCGCCGCCCTCGAAAACATCACCGACCCCGACGAGCGTGTCGCCGCCGAAAAACAAATCCTCGACGACATCCTCCCCGAAGCCTTCGCCGTAGTCCGCGAAGCCGGCCGCCGCGTCGTCGGCATGCGCCACTTCGACGTCCAGATGATCGGTGGCATGGCCCTTCACCAGGGCAAAATCGCCGAGATGAAAACAGGCGAAGGCAAGACCCTCGTCGCCACCCTCCCCTGCTACCTCAACGCCCTCGCCGGCCACGGCGTCCACGTCGTCACGGTCAACGACTACCTAGCCAAGCGCGATGCCGAGTGGATGGGAAAAATCTACGGCTTCCTCGGCCTCTCCGTCGGTGTCATCGTCCACGACCTCTCCGACCAGCAGCGCCGCGAAGCCTACGCCTCCGACATCACCTACGGCACCAACAACGAGTTCGGCTTCGACTACCTCCGCGACAACATGAAGTTCGAAATCCCCGACCAGGTCCAGCGCGGCCACTTCTACTGCATCGTCGACGAAGTCGATTCCATCCTCATCGACGAAGCCCGCACCCCTCTCATCATCTCCGGCCCCACCGATAAAACGACGGACAAATACGCAATAGCCAACACCATCATCCCCCAGCTCGAAGAGGGCGAGCTCATTGAAACCCTCGAAACCAAAACGTGGTCCGGCGACTACGTGGTCGACGAAAAAGCACGCGCCATCACCGTCACCGACGAGGGCTTCGAGAAGGTCGAGCAACTCCTCGGCATCGGCAACATCGCCGACCCCGAAAACTGGGACATGAAGCACCACATCGAAGTCGCCATCAAGGCCCACACCCTCTATAAGCGCGACGTAGAGTACGTCGTCAAGGACGGCGAAGTCATCATCGTCGACGAGTTCACGGGCCGCTTGATGCCCGGCCGCCGTTGGTCCGACGGACTGCATCAAGCAGTTGAAGCGAAAGAGGGAGTTCAAATCCGCAAAGAGGATCAGACCCTCGCCACCATCACCTTCCAGAATTACTTCCGCCTCTACAAAAAGCTCTCCGGCATGACCGGCACCGCCGAAACCGAGGCCTCCGAGTTCGACTCCATCTACAAGCTCGAGATCGTCGTCATCCCCACCAACCGCATCATGCAGCGCATCGAAAACCCTGACGTCGTCTTCCGCACGGCCAAAGAAAAATACTTCGCCGTAGCCGACGAAATCGAGCGCCTCCACGCCGCCAAGCAACCCGTCCTGGTCGGCACCACCAGCATCGAAAAGTCCGAGCTTCTCTCCGACATCCTCAAGCGCAAGAACGTCCGCCACGTAGTTCTCAACGCCAAGTTCCATGAGAAGGAAGCAGAAATCGTAGCCCAGGCCGGCCGCCTCGGCATGGTCACGATCTCCACCAACATGGCAGGCCGCGGGACAGATATTCTGTTGGGCGGCAACTCCGAATTCATGGCCAAGCAGGATCTCGTCAAGCGCAAAGCCGCCCGCGCCGTCTCCGCAGCCGAAGGCGCCATCGCTCCCGTCGCCGCTCCCGGCTTCGTCCGCTTCTACTACCAGTCGCAGGAGTTCGAACTCCCTCAAGCTGACTGGGACGCCGCCATCGCCGCCCACGCCGCCGCCACCCAGACCGAGCACGATGCCGTGATCGAAGCCGGCGGCCTCCACATCCTCGGCACCGAGCGCCACGAGTCCCGCCGCGTCGACAACCAGCTCCGCGGCCGCGCCGGCCGTCAGGGCGACCCCGGCTCCTCCCGCTTCTTCCTCTCCCTCGAAGACGACCTCATGCGCATCTTCGCTCGCGAGTGGGTCTCCACCCTCCTCCAATCTCTCGGAATGGAAGAAGGAGTCCCCATCGAATCCCGCATGATCTCCAAGCGCATCGAAGGCGCCCAAAAAGCAGTCGAGTCTCAAAACTTCGAATCCCGCAAGCACGTCCTCGAGTACGACGACGTCATGAATAAGCAGCGCGAGGCCGTCTACTCCCTCCGCCGCCAGCTCATGGAAGGCGTCGCCCAGAAGCAGCTCATCACCGAAGACTACGTCTCCACCATCCTCTCCGGCATCCTCGACGAGTTCGCTCCCGAGAAAGCCCATCCCGAGCAATGGAACACCGAGCAGATCTTCGCCCAGGTCTACGACGTCTTCGGCGCGAAGCTCGAAGGCACCATCGACCCCACCCAGCTCAATCGCCACGAGCTCGGCGACGCAATCTTCAACCAGCTCAACCAGCGCTACGACATCAAGGAAAAAATCCTCGGCGAAGTCCAGCTCCGCTACCACGAGCGCGTCGTCATGCTCTCCGTACTCGACGCTCTCTGGAAAGAACACCTCCTCAACATGGATCACCTCAAGGAAGGCATCGGCCTCCGCGGCTACGGCCAGAAGGATCCCCTCGTCGAGTACAAGCAGGAATCCTTCGAGCTCTTCGAAGCCATGATGCTGCGCTTCCAGGAAGACACTGCGCGCAACCTCTTCCGTATGCAGATCCTCGCTCCCGATGGCACGCCTATCGAAACTCTCGAGCAACTCGCCCAGCTCCAACTCGGCCACCCAGCGCCCCCGCCGCCACCCGCGCAGCAGCGCCTCCCCATCGACGCCTCCACAAATCTAGGTGCCCCGGGTCCGGATTCTCGGACCTGGGAGGACGCGCCGCCCCCCACCATCCCCACCCGCGCTCCCTCCACCACCATCGATGCCCTCGAGCGCGAGTTCCAACGCAACAAGCAGCGCGACCTCGCCGCCGCTCGCCAGGCCGGTGGCTCAACCGATACAGCCACCGCCACCCAGCGACGCACCGGCTCTGAAATAGGCCGCAACGACCCCTGCTTCTGCGGCTCCGGCAAGAAGTATAAAAAATGCCACGGAGCTAACGCCTAATGCCCCACGGAGCCAACGCCTAAACCCTTCCCCTTCTGAACAAGTCGGCACGTCCCGGCTATCTTCTAGACCTGACTGCGCATCATACCTCGAGTCCCCAAGAGGTACGGGGGCAGTCTGACGTTCGAGGGCCCTACTTGCCGACGTTTCCAACCCGCACCGACGGTGAAGCCGCTACCCTGCTACGGCAGATGGAGCAATTCTTCGAGGCCACCACGGATGCGGTCTGCTTCTTCGATCGCGACTACTGCTTCACTTTCCTGAATCGCCGTGCACAGGAGATCATCTCCATGGGCCTCGACCTGACCGGCAGAAACCTCTTCGAAGTTTTTCCATCCATCGTCTACGAAAATTCTCCCTACGTAGAGGGCTACCGCCGCAGCATGGAAGAAGGCCTCCCCTCGGAGTTCGAAGCCTTCTACCCCGAGCCGCTCAACGTCTGGCTCCGCGTCCAGAGCTATCCCACCGACGACGGCATGATCATCTTCTTCCGCGACTTCACCTCGGAGAAAGCCGATCGCGAAGCCCTCCAGACGAAAACCCTCGAAGCCGAACGCCAGCACTCCGAAATCGAAGCCATCTATCGCACCGCCCCCATCGGCCTCGCCCTCTTCGACGTAGACGACTATCGCTACCTTCGCCTCAACGATCGCCAGGCCGCCTTCTTCGGCCTCACGCCCGAACAAGTGGTCGGTCGCACCGTCACTGAGATGGCCCCCATCCCCGGCCTCAAGGAACTGTTCGATGGCGTGCGCGACGGCAACGCCGTCATCAACTATCCCCTCGAAGGCGCCCTCGTCACCGAACCCAACGAGCATCGTTTCTGGACCGTCAACTATCTTCCCGTCTACGGTCCCGACGGCAAGGTCCAGGCCATCAGCGCCGCCTCGCTCGAAATCACCCAGCAGAAGAAGGCCGAACGAGCCCTCATCGAAAGTGAAAAGCTAGCCGTCGTCGGCCGCCTCGCCAGCTCCATCGCCCACGAGATCAACAACCCACTCGAGTCCGTCACCAACCTCATCTACCTCGCGCAGGTTTCCGATACCCTCGAGCAATCCCGCGCTTATCTCACCACCGCCGAAATCGAGCTGCGTCGCGCCGCCGCCATCACCAGCCAGACCCTCCGCTTCCACCGTCAGGCCACCAGCCCTCAGCTCATGAACCCGCGCGACCTCAGCGACACGGTGCTCTCCATCTATCAGGGCCGCATCAACAACACCCGCGTCCGCATCGAGCGCCGCACCCGCACCCGTCGCAAGGTTCACTGTTTCGACGGAGAAATCCGTCAGGTCATCTCCAACCTCGTCGGCAATGCGCTCGACGTCATGCCCAGCGGCGGTCGCCTCCTCGTCCGCGAACGCGAGGCCACCAACTGGCGCACCGGCGAGCCCGGCGTCTCCATCACCATCGCCGACAACGCCTCCGGCATGAGCCCCGAAGTCCAGGCCCGCATCTTCAACCCCTTCTTCACCACCAAAGGTGTCACCGGCACCGGCCTCGGCCTCTGGGTCAGCAAAGAAATCGTGCAGCGCCACCGCGGCGAACTCAACGTCCGCAGCAGCCAATCCCCCGCCCACCACGGCACCGTCTTCACCCTCTTCCTCCCCTTCGACGCCGTCATCCGCTAGCCCGGCAACCAGCGCTCGCCGTTGAAGGTCGAGCGAATCCTCGGAACCTCTTATTCCAGGAGTTCCAGCAAGTAAACACAAGCCGAATTATCAATACTCATCCGCCAGCACTCATCAGACGAGGCTTTCGGAGTAACGGAAATGGCGGCCTGGCTCTGCTTCCGTGACAGCATCCAGGATCGCAGCAGCGATTGCGGGCGCGGGATTGACATGAAACTTCATTGGGAGAATCGGTGCAAAGACGCTCATCAACCGCAGAGCGACGTCTTCCCTAAAGCGCGGTTCATCCCGTTCGCCGTCGATGAGGCTCGGCCGAACGATGGTGAGTGATCTGAATCCCACGAGCTCGATGTCTCGCTCTATCTCGCCCTTGATTCTTGGATAGAACATCGCAGAGCTGACAGAGGCAATGCTCGCCGAAACGAGGACAAAAGTCTCCGCTCCATGCTCGTGTGCAAATCGTGCGAATGCTAGGGGCAGCACGTAGTCGACTTCGCGAAATGCCTCTTTAGAACCAGCCTTGCTGATCGTCGTTCCCAGTGCACAGACGACGCCGTCAACTCCCTGGGTTACGCCAAGCAGCGACTCCAGGTGATCGGACACAGGATTTATAAGCTTTGGATGAGGTGCCAATGGTTGACGCGTGGGTGCGACCACGCCTGTGATGGCAGAGTGCGCAAGAGCTTGCGCCAATACACTCTTCCCCACCAGACCGGTGGCGCCTAATAACAGTATCTTCATCGTCGAACTTCTTTCTATTGCACCATTGCTTTTACCAGCAACCGTCGCCACGCGACATCCGGCAAGAGTCGGTTCATCCAGAAAAATGGGCCGGGCTTGGCGAGATAACGTAGCCGATTGCTCGAATCATTCGCAGCACCGTAAATGACCTTCGCCACCTCTTCCGGCTTGGCCCCTGCTGAGTTTCCTTTCGCAAAGACACCCAGGAATTTGTTCATACTTGCTCGGTACGGGTCGCTCACCGCTATTTGCTTGCTGCCCTTGCCGAATTCGGTTGCAATGCTACCGGGTTCGATCATCTTCACGCGGATATGGAACGGATCCAACTCATAGCGCATCGATTCGCTCAAACCTTCTACTGCGAACTTTGTCGCTACGTAGGTCGAGGCGTACGGAAGGGCAAAACGGCCCACAATGGAAGAGACATTCATGATCAAACCTTCGCCCGCCTCCCGCATGGCTGGAAGAATTTGCTGCGTGACCCCAATCAGGCCGAACAGATTCGTCGCAAATTGCTGCTGGATCTGCTTACCGTTGATGGCTTCAATCGGGCCGAACAGGCCGTAGCCTGCGTTGTTCAGTAGCACATCAATCTTTTTATAACGATTCAACGTAGCGGCTATCGCCTGTGCAATGGAATCCGCATTCGTCACATCCAGTGCGAACAAGCTGATTTGCGGATGATTGAGCACGGAATCGGCCTTCAGCGGGTCGCGCATGGTTGCGGCGACATTCCATCCTTTTTCCGCGAAGTAAAGCGCAGTAGCCCGCCCTATACCGCTAGACGCGCCGGTTATCAAAATTGTTTTAGCCATTGGTAACGATCCTTAGGTCTTAAGTTTTTTGCCTGATCCGGTCGCATCGATCTTGCGTGGACCAAATCCTTGAACATCCTAATTGGTATAGACATACCAATTGGTATTTCGGTTGCAAATAGTTTTCGTGCGTTATGCTGGAAACGTGCCTAAAGCGATCAAGCAGAGGTTAACCCGGCAGGAGAGCCGGCTCGAAACCAGAACAAGGCTTCTGGAGTCAGCAGCTCAGCTGTTTGCAAGGGGTGGCTATGAGGGCGCATCCGTCGACCTGATTGCGGAGAGCGCAGGCTACTCCAAGGGAGCGTTCTACTCCAATTTTGAAAGCAAGGAAGCAATCTTCCTGGAGCTTCTCGACGCCCATAAGCGGCGAGAGATTGACGCCTTGGCGCAGCTTCTTGCCCAGGACATTCCTGCGCCGGAGCTTCTGTCGCTGATCCGCAATTCTGAAACCGGCCGTGGCTCTGATTTCGACTTCGGGTTACTTTCTGCGGAGTTCCAATTGCAAGCCTGCCGCGATAAGACGTTTGCCAAGACCTATGGCAAGCTGCACCGCACTCACCGCGACACCATGGCAGGATTGGTTAGCAAACTGTTTGCCAAACTTAATCGAATTCCGCCATCAGATCCAAAACATCTTGCCGACATCATTATGGCGTTGACCACCGGCCTCTCTTTACAAGGAACAAGCATGCAAGGGCCTCTACGAAAAGGATTCGTTACTGAGGCGATCCTTCTCGTTCTTGGCCTTAATCGTTTGCAGATTTAGAGTTCGTCCGCGCTACACTCGACCTACACTCGACCTACGCTCGACTCACTTCCCGCAGGAGCATGGTCAAGCCCATGCACATGCCCAAGCCCTATCTAGCCCTCCTCTGCAGCGTCGCGTTTCTCTCCGCCCTCACCCACGCACAAACTCCACAGACACCCCCTCCCGACCCCACCGAACGCGCCGAAGCCTTCGCCGTAGTCGACGCCTACCTAGACAGCGTACAGGCCTACCACCACATCCCCGCTCTCTCCGCCGGCATCGTCCTCGGCGACAACCTCGCCTGGTCCAAGGGCTACGGCACCATCGACCTCCAGCACACCGTCCCCGCCAGCCCGCAAACCATCTACTCCATCTGCTCCATCTCCAAGCTCTTCACATCCATCGCGCTCATGCAGCAGGTAGAAGCCGGCAAGGTCCAACTCGACGCCCCGCTCACCGCCTACCTCCCGTGGGCCACCTTCAAGCCACCCACAAGCGACACCGGCCCCATCACGCTGCGCGGCCTCCTCACCCACTCCGCCGGCCTTCCCCGCGAGTCCGACAGCGCCTACTGGACCGGCCCCGACTTCCCCTTTCCCACCGAAGCCCAGATCAAGTCCGCGCTCCCCAACCAGACCGCGCTCTACCCCGCCGAGCGCTACTTCCAGTACAGCAACCTAGGCCTAACCCTGGTCGGTGAAACCGTGCAGGCCGTAACCAACCAGCCCTACACCGACTACGCGCAAGCCCACATCCTCACTCCGCTAAACCTCACCGACACCCGCACCCACATGCCGATGGAGCTCTACGGCAAGCAACTCGCCGTAGCCTACAGCTCCATCAAGCGTGACGGCACCCGCGACGTCGTTGCGCCCTTCAACGCGCGCGGCATCACGCCAGCGGCAGGCTACACCTCCACAGTCGTAGACCTCGGCAAATTCGCCTCCTGGAACTTCCGCCTCCTCCGCACTGAAAAGCCCGAAGACCTCAAAGCAAAGCCCGAAGTCCTGAAGCCCTCTACCCTCCGCGAAATGCAGCGCGTCCAGTACATGGATCCCGACTGGAAAACCACCTGGGGTCTCGGCTTCGAGATCGATCGCAAAGAAGACCACACCTACGTAGGCCACGGCGGCAGCTGCCCTGGCTATCAAACCGCCATCCACATGCGCCCCGACGACGAGACCGCCGTCATCGTCCTCAGCGACACCGCCGAGCAAGTAGAACCCTTCGTCCCCCACGTCTTCGAACTCCTCGACAAGCGCAAAGGCTACAAGTTCAAAGGCACCCTCCCCGCCGGCATCACCCTCTCCGACTACACAGGCCACTACTCCAACCAGCCCTGGAGCTCCGAACAGATCATCCTCCCCTGGGCCGGCGGTCTCGCCGCACTAGTCCTCCCCTCCACCGACCCCGCCAACGCCATCCAGTTCCTCAAGCCCAAAGGCAACGACACCTTCCGCCGCGTCCGAAAGGATGGAACCGAAGCCGAAGAGATCAAGTTCAACCGTGACGCCTCCGGCAAAGTCATCAACTACGTAAACTTCAGCAACATCACCACCCGCACCGCCCCCCTCACCCAATAACCATCACAGGCGGGACCGGCACCAACTCCGGGTGCCCCATCCATACGCGCACTTTGCGAATGGGTGGGGTGCACAATGCCTACACCACCACGCGAAGCCCTCGCCAGACGCGCATTCCCGGGTGCCCCATCCATACGCGCACTTTGCGGATGGGTGGGATGCACAATGCCTACACCACCACGCGAAGCCTGCTGGACGCGCAGACCCAATCCTGCATCTCAACCATTACTCCCACCGGAGCTGCACCTCTTGCCTAGCCTCCTGCCGCCTCCCTCCAACCCCACAGGAGTCTTCCCCATGAACGTCCTAATCTTCGGCGGCACCGGAAAAACCGGCAGCCTCGTCGTCGAGCGCGCCCTCACCAAGGGTCACGCCGTCACCGTACTCGTCCGCGACCCCATCAAGTTCACCCGCCCCAACGTCCGAGTCATCACCGGCAACGCCACCAACCCCTCCGACGTCCTAGCCGCCATGCACGGCCAACAGGCCGTCATCGAAGCCATTGGTGGCACCACCCCCTGGAAATCCACCCACCTGGAATCCGACGCCATCCATGCCATCATCCACGCCATGCAGGAAGAGAGCGTCCGTCGCCTCATCAGCGTCTCCATGATGGGCATCGGCAACAGCCGCGCCCAGGCCCCCTTCTGGTACCGTTCCCTGCTCATGCCCACCTTCCTCCACGGCTCCACGCAGGATAAAACGAACAAGGAAACCGCGATCACCGCCGATCACGTCGACTACGTCATCGTCCGCCCGCCCATCCTCAAAGACACCCCCGCCACCGGCCAGGTCCACATCCTCGCTTCCAACGCCATCGGCCACGCCATCACCCGCGCCGACCTCGCCAACTTCCTCGTCGACCAGCTAGAAACCGACGCCAACCTCAACCGCGCCGTCACCGTCGTCAACACCTGAGGGACCTGTATCTTCTTCCAGTGTTTCTTCACCGGATCACCTTGTATCCTTCTCCTATGGATTTAGAACTCACCGTCACCCAGGCCCTGGCCCTCCTCGCCTCCGATCACCCTCCCCTCCTCCTCGACGTCCGCGAGCCATGGGAGTTCCAAACCGCGCACATCCAGGCCAGCGTCATCATCCCCATGAACGAGATCCCCGGCCGCGCCCACCAGGAGCTCGACGAAGAAGCACACATCCTGGTCGTCTGCCACCACGGCGCCCGCTCCCTCTCGGTAGCCAACTGGCTCCGCGGCCAAGGCTTCGACAAAGCCCAATCCATCTCCGGCGGCATCGACGCCTGGTCCACCCACATCGACCCCACCATCCCCCGCTACTAACCCAGCCTTTGCCTTAGCTCTAGCCTTTGCATTTGCCTTTCTTCTTTGACTTGTCATTCTGACCCTGTGCGAAGCCGAAGGGCAAGAACCTGCTTTCTCACGTTCTTGCCTTTGCCCTTCTTTCTGTCATTCCCTTTGGGAATCTGCTTGTCCCTCTCGGTGATTACAAACGATCCCTCCGCAGCGGTATAGTGGCGAAGCACCCTCGGAGACCATCTCACGTGAAGCTCGCCACACTCCCCATCGCCGCCATCCTCCTCATCACCCCCCTCGCATCCGCACAATCCGCACAGAACTTCCTCACCACCTACAAAGGCACGCCCTACACGGACGCCCACCACCCTATCGGCGCGCAAGCCATCCCTGGCATCGTGCAATGCGCCTACTACGACAGCGGTGGAGAAGGCATCGCCTACCACGACACCGACGCCGTGAATCACGGCAGCGGCGAACTCAACCCTGCCAACGGCACCTACCTCAACGAGTTCCGCATGCACGAAGGCGTCGACACCTCCTACACCAAATTCCACGACCCCAAAGTCCAAATCGACAACAACCCCTACGACCTCGTCACCCCACCCGACGGCCAGCTCTACGTCGGCTGGACCGAACCCGGCGAGTGGTTCAACCTCACCGTCAACGTCGACCACGCCGGCCTCTACACCGCCGACATCCTCTACACCTCCAACCGCGGCGGCACCATCTCCCTCGACGTCAACGGAGTCCCCAACCCGCCCATCACCATCCCCAGCACCTTCAGCAAAGACGAACCCGTAGCCTGGCGCCAATGGCACCACTGGAACCTCCTCCCCCACGCCACCACCGTCCAACTCCCCGCCGGCCGCAGCGTCCTCACCGTCCACATCCTCACCGAAGGCCAGATGAACCTGGCTACCTTCAACTTCAACCCCGCGCCCTAGCTCTCACCCGCAGTTGCCATTGCTTTTTTCCATCATTCCCTTCTGCAATCTACTTCTTCCGTTCCTCGTTTTACGTGGCGAAACGTCGCAACCTTTGCGCACGTTGCGTCAAAGTTTTTGCCGTTGCTTTTCTTTCTGTCATTCCTCTGAGAATCTACTGTCTGCTCGCCAAGCCATGAATACACTTCCTCCAAACGAGCCGAATCATCACCCGCTACAATCACCCATGCCCGACTCACTCCAACAAGACCCACGCGTCTACTTCGCCGCCGAGCGCACCTTCCTCGCCTGGATCCGCACCGGCCTCGGCCTCATGGGCGTTGGCTTCGCCGTCAGCCGCTTCGGCCTCTTCCTCCGCGAGCTCTCTTCCACCCAGCACGCCCCCGCCGAAACCGCCACCACCCACTCCGTCCTCATCGGCGTCGCGCTCGTAGCCCTCGGCGTCCTGATCAACATCACTTCGGTGGTCAGTCACCTCCGCACCGTCAGAAAACTCTCCGCCGGAACCTGGCAGCCCGGCCAACCCTCCCGCACCGCCATCGCCCTCGCGATCATCCTCGCACTCCTCGGCATCGCCATGGCCATCTACCTCATCCGCTTCCGCTAGCCATCAAGCCGTCATCTCGACCGAAGCGAAGCGCAGTGGAGAGACCCCTGTATTGGCTCTTGCTTCCGCCCAAGCCGCTGCAGTTGTTCAGACCAACGCCCGTTGGCACGCAATCCCATTTCTCACTTGACCCGCCAAACCATTCCACCGATACTCTTCGCAAATCGAAAGGAGCGCCCCATGGCCCACCCCGTCGTCCACTTCGAAATCGGCTGCAAAGACAAAGCAACAACCAACGCCTTCTACCGCAAGGTCTTCGGCTGGACCATCGACGACGGCCCGATGGGCACCATCGACACCGGTTCCACCGAAGGCATCGCCGGTCACACCGTCGCCATGGGCCACGAGCCCCACCAGTTCACCCACATCTACATCGAAACCGACGACGTCGCCGCCAGCCTCCAGCAAATCGAAGCCGCCGGCGGCAAAGGCGTCACCCCTCCCATCCCCATCCCCACCGGCACCTTCGCCTGGTTCAGCGACGTAGAAGGTAACGTTCTAGGCCTCTGGAAACCCAACAAATAATTCCGCACCATCACGAGTCCGGGTGCCCCATGTCCGGATTTTCGGACTTGGGTCTGCATAACGGCCAAGGTCACCGGGTGCCCCATCTTCGCGACGGCTTCATCGTCGCTAAGGTGGGCATTCGCGCAAAGCGCGAACCGCTCCCGCCCATCTATAACCCACCCACGAGATCTGTCATCCTGAGCGTAGCCGAAGGACCCCGACGCTCCTGACCCACCCATACCCTCAGTCACTTTCTCCCACAAAGCCCTTATTAGCAGAATGCCAGCACCTCCCACGCGAAGCCCCCCCGCTGGACGCGCAGTCCTATTCCACCTTCCCCGCCCGCGGATGCGTCTCGTCGTAAACCTTCTGCACCTGCCCCACAGTCAACTGTGTATACCGCTGCGTAGTCGACAGCCGCTCATGCCCTAGCATCTCCTGGATCGCCCGCAGATCCGCACCCTCCTCCAGCATGTGCGTTCCAAACGCATGCCGCAGCGTATGCGGATGCACATCCGCGGCCAGCCCCCGACTAAGCGCAATCGACTTCACAATCCTGCCCACACTCCGCGTAGTCAACCGAGCCCCACCCTTATTAGTCACACCCACGCGCAACCGAATCAGCAGCGGCCCATCATGCACCAGCTTGCCCATCCCCGCCCCCTCCAACTTCAACTGCCTCTGAGGCAGATACGCTCGCACCGCTTCCGCCGCAGCATCGCCCAACGGCACCAGCCGTTCTTTTTTCCCCTTACCAAACACGCGAATCGCATCATCGTTCCAATGGATCGCATCCATATCCAACCCCACCAGCTCCGAATTACGAATCCCGCACCCATACAACAACTCAAAGATCACCCGCTCCCTCTCCGGCCAAGCCGAATCCTCATCGTCCCCACCCACAACTCCGGGTGCCCCATCTTCGCCGCGCGCCCTTGCGCGGCTAAGGTGGGATGCAGACTTCTTCCCTGCCACCGAACCCGCACCCAAAGAATCCAACACCCGATTCACCTCTTCCATACTAGGCACCCGCGGCAAATGTTTCGGTAGCTTAGGAGTACTCACCAGCAGCGCAGGATTACTCTCCACCAACCCAGCCTTCGCCGCCCACTTAAACCAGCTCCGAATCGCCGCCAGCGCCCGCGCCACGCTAGCTTTCGTCAGCCCCTTATCCAACAGCGTAGCCATATAAGCCCGAATATGCGTATGCTCCACCGACGCCATCGCCACCCCCTCCCCCAGCGTCTCCGTCAAAAACTCCGCAAACCCCCTTACCTCCCGCGAGTAAGCCCGCAGCGTATGTTCACTCGCCCCGCGCTCATCCCGCATCATCCCCAGGAATCTCTCCGCATGCTCGAAAAAAGTCTGCTTAGCCATGTCGATGCGCCTGAATCTTTCTAGCAATCGCCAACACCAACCCCACAACCGCGGAATAAAAAATCCAGTTCCCAACAAACACCAGCAAGAGACTGGAAATCCGCAGGTCATTCCTCATCGCCATCGCAAAGTGTATGCCCGGCAAAGCAAGTACCTGGAAGCTATGCCCCCGCACCTCGCTCACCACAAACGCAATCGCCGCCCCAGCCAGCACCGTAAGCAGAACCGTCCGCTGCCCCCTCATGCCTCCACCCCAGCTCTCCGCGTCGCCCGCGGATGATGCAACCGATGCACTGTCTTTAACCGATCAATCGCCAGATGCGTATACACCTGCGTAGTAGCAATATCCGCATGCCCCAGCAGCGTCTGCACAGTCCTCAAGTCCGCACCATGCTCCACCATATGCGTAGCCATACTATGCCGCAGCTTATGCGGACTGGCATGCGAATCCAACCCCTTCACAATCTTCCAAACCATCTGCGTAGTCAGAGGCCTCCCCCGCACGCTAAGAAACAACGCCCGCTGCAAGGGGCTGTAGCCCTTGCTTTTTTGGCTGTCATTCCCGAAGGGAATCTGCTTCACCAAACCAGGCCGCCCACGCTTCACATAAACCTCCAACGCCTCAACAGCCGACCGCCCAATCGGCACAATCCTCTCCTTATCGCCCTTCCCCCGAACCTGTACGCTAGCCGTCTCCAGCCGTAGATCCTCCTGCCGCAGCGCGACAATCTCCCCCACCCGCAACCCACCCGCATACAGCAACTCCAACATCGCATGATCTCGCAGCGCCATCCCGCTAGCATCTGCAGCCCGCGCAGCGGCTCCGGTCCGTGACAGCATCTCGCCAACCTCACTCTCAGCCAGCGATTTCGGCAGCACCTTCCAACTCGAGGGCGACTCAATATTCACAGTAGGATCCCGCTTCACCCGCTTCTCAATCAGCAGCCACTTATAAAACCCACGCACGCAACTAAGCTTCCGCGCAATCGACCGCGACTGCACCCCATGCTCCCGCAGATGCTGCATAAACCCGCTAACATCCCCCTGCTCGGCGCTCAAGAAAGTCTTCACCCCAGCACCGTCCCCACCGCCGCCCTCAAGAAACTCCGCAAACATCTCCAGGTCGCGCAGGTAAGCCTCGCAACTAAGCGGCCGCAGCCCTTTCTCCACCCGCAAGTGCGTCATATATTCGCGCAGCATCGCCCCGCTACTCCCAACATTCGACGCCGTCTTCATCCCTAGATTCTCGCGCCCCCCGCCCCCAACCGCCAGCCCCCGTACCTCCCTCGCCACGTCTTGATCATCCACTCACCCAAAATCTGTCATCCTGAGCGAAGCAATTCGCGCTCCTGCGAATTGCGCAGCCGAAGGACCCGCCCCCCGCTTGCAGTCGCACACCTTTGGCACCTTTCGGCCGTCACCCCACGTGGCGAAACTTGGCCAACTTGGCGCACGTTGCGTCAAAGCCTTTGCTTTCTATCCCCGAGCCCCACGCTGCTAAACTTAACGCAGCCATGTTTGAAACCCTCTCCGACAAACTCCAGCGCTCCTTCAAGACCCTCCGCGGCCAGGGCACCCTCACCGACGAGAACATCAACGAAGCTCTCCGCGAGATCCGTGTAGCCCTCCTAGAGTCCGACGTCAACCTAGACGTAGCCCGCGACCTCATCGAAAAAATCCGCGCCAAGGCTCTCGGCTCGGAAGTCGCCACAGCCCTCTCCCCCGCCGAGCAGATCGTAAAAATCGTCCGCGACGAACTCATCGCCACGCTCGGCACGGACACGGCCCGCTTCAAATTCGCCTCGCAGCCCCCAACAGTAATCCTGATGGCCGGCCTGCAAGGCTCAGGCAAAACCACATCCTCCGGCAAGCTAGCCCAGTGGCTAAAGAAGGGAGGCCACCGCCCCCTGCTGGTCTCCGTAGACGTCTACCGCCCCGCCGCCCGCGAGCAGCTAGCCGTAGTCGCCCGCTCCATCAACGCCCAACTCTACGAAGGCAAACTCGACCCCACCCAGGCCCACGGCACCGACACCGTCCTCCGCCTAGCCAAGGAAGCCCGCCGCGAAGCCGTCAACTCCGCCTGCGACATCCTCATCGTCGACACCGCCGGCCGCCTCGGCATCGACGAGTCCCTCATGGACGAGATGGCCCAGCTGAAAAAGCTCCTCTCCCCCACCGAGATCCTCTTCGTAGCCGACGCCATGACCGGCCAGGACGCGGTCAACTCCGCCAAGGCCTTCAACGACAAGCTCCAAATCACCGGCGCCATCCTCACCAAGATGGACGGCGACTCCCGCGGCGGCGCCGCCCTCTCCATCCGCCAGATCACTGGCCAACCCATCAAATTTTTAGGAACAGGAGAAAAGCCCGACGCCTTCGAAGCCTTCCACCCTGACCGCATCGTCTCCCGCATCTTGGGAATGGGAGATATTGCGACGCTACTAGAACGCGCCGAAGAAAAACTAGACAAAACCAAAGCCACCGACTTCGCCCGCAAGGCCCTCTCCGGCGACGGCTTCTCCCTCGAAGACTTCCGCGAGCAGCTCCGCCAGATCAAGAAGCTAGGCAGCATGCAATCCATCATGAAGATGCTCCCCAGCGTCGGCCCCTTCGCCCAAATGCAAAAAGCCGCCGGCTCGGTAGACGAGAAGCAATTCGCCCGCGTAGAAACCATCATCGACTCGATGACCACCAAAGAGCGCCGCAACGCCGCCATCATCAACGGCAGCCGCCGCAAGCGCATAGCCGCCGGCAGCGGCACCTCTGTCCAAGAAGTAAACAACCTCCTAAAGCAACACGCCCAAATGAGCAAAATGTTTAAAACCATGGGCTCAGGCGGAGGCAAAATGCAACAACGCCTAATGTCCCAAATGGGCGGCGGCCAACGCTTTGGCCGGTAACGAATGTGCTACATCCCAAGACAAAATCTTCGTCCGTAAAACCGTATTAGTAGACCGCAAAGTATTTGATCGTTACCCGCGCAGCGAAAGGTGGGTTGGGCATATCTTTGTAAAGATATGGCGCGCCCCAGGATAGTGCCTTCGTTGTATTCGCTTCCATTTGTTCGTTAGCCACCCCAGCAAATCCGTAGTAAAAGGGATGGGTCTTATCGGGATTCGTGAACTCGATGAGAGCACCGTTGCAATTAGGGTTGCCGGGGCTGCTGACAAGTACGGCAGTGATAAAGGCATGAGGGACGGATCTCGACATGCAAGTCACCGTGATTTCCGTTGTTATCCATTGGCCGCTCTCGCCAGATGTGGACGCTCCACCGGAGGAGCCACCTTGGCCGGAGTACGGATTGTAACCGCCGCCCGTTGAGCTATATGCATTGAAGGAGTTGCCACTACTTGAAGCCGCAGTTGATGAGTCGGACGATGAATCACTCGAAGTTGAATCGCTTGAATCTGAAGCTGTCGCGGTGCTCTTTGCGGCAGAATGAGTAGAGCTTGTAGACGATGTACCCGAACCTGAAGATCCCCCGGAAGATGAAGTAGTTGAGTATCCGCCAGGACCCCTATTCTTATTCTCCTGAGCAAGTCGAATCGCCGTCGCATTGACTCGCGCCTGAGCCATGTCAGCTTGGGACTGTTGATATGAGCTGACCGCTGTATCCGCCAAACCGTTTACGAGGCCAACGATCTGTTGTTGTCTCTCAGCCTTCTCCGCCTTTTCTTCTGCCTCGTCAGCTTGACGCTGATGAGCTTCCACTCTCCGGTCAGCGTCCCACACCTGCATCCTTTGACGAGTTGCGTCCGCATCGACTGATTCTCCCAAGCGTACGAGCAAACCGCATGAGTTGTCGCCAAAGCCCCCTTGGCCGGTATAAGTTCCACCGCCGCCGAGGTTGTAACATAAGTTGTGCAACTCCTCGCGCGCCATCTCTTCGTTACCGAGAGCTTTGTACGCCCCGTATCTGATGCCTGCCATTTTTCGATCTGAAGCATCGGGTTGATCATTGTTGATAGCATTAGGAACCTTCAGAGTAGCTAGTGCTTCAATATCTCTCCCTGCATCAACATAATATTCGGCCAAAACAAAACATGCGTTCCACGCGGGATTGCCCGAATGTTGATAAGAACAACCTTTGAGAAGAATCTGTTCTTTAGCATTCGAAGGATTCGTTGACCATTCAGAAGCAGTCGCGCAAGCTGCGGAAGCGTCTTGATCACTTGTGTTTGGCTTACCTGATCTGCACGCCTTGAAGAACCCCGGTTTACCTTCGAGCGCCGGAATCTTTTCCTTATGGGCATAGGCGATCTTTTGTTCCAACGCGGCGACGTCAGAGTCATCCGCATCCATCTTTGCCTGGGAGTATGCGTTCGAGGATGCAATGAGGAGCAGACACAATGACAGGCTTGCAAGATAACGGGACAGCTTCATGGGTAATCCTCAACGACTTAAGGATTTGTTCTGGCTAAGACCAGAAATATAGGCCCGATGTTGCGATTCCTTGGATCATACAGCAGGAGATCATTTTTCGAATCAACTTTAGGGGGCGGGTGGCCCAGGTCTGGGTGCCCCATCTTCGCGACGGCTTCATCGTCGCTAAGGTGGGCATCGCGCTATAGCGCGACCGCTCCTGCCCATCTCCCACCCCATCTTAGCCGCCAAAGAGCGGCGTCGAAGATGGGCCACACAAGCCGCATAAAACGCAGCGAAGATGGGCCTCACAGACTCCACGTTGACCAACCGCTACAATCTCCCCCATGCCGATCGGCCTCAAGCGTTACCAGACGTCCGGCCAAGACCACGCCATCAACTTCAGTTGTTACCACCACTTCCCATATCTCCAATCCGCCACGTCCCGAGACCTCTTCGAATGCTCTCTAGAAAAAACCCGCAGTAAATACCAGTTCGAAATCTACGCCTACGTCGTGATGCCAGACCACGTACACCTTCTAGTGTCCGAACCGCTGATCGAACCTTTATCGAAAGCGATTCAAGCCCTCAAGCTTTCAGTCAGCAAGCAATCTCTGCAACGCCCGTTCTGGCAAGCTCGCTACTATGACTTCAACGTCATCACCAGGCGGGCCTTCAACGATAAACGAAAGTACATTCACCGGAACCCCGTCAGAGCAGGATTAGTCGAAAATCCAGAAGACTGGACACACTCAAGTTACCGGACTTATCAGGCTCAAGATCAGAGAGCAGTGTTCATCACCATGCTTTGATCACCCTCGAACACCATCGAAGGGGCACGGCGTCAGCCGTGCCATAAACCCGCCGGGCCAACGGCCCTACCGCTCTGCCGAAGGCCGGAGCGCAGCCGCAGGCGGAGCGACCAACCTGCCTTCCTCGCCCCCGCCCACGCCGCCCAACCGACAGCCACGCGAAGCCCCTCGCCGTCCGCGCAGGACAGCCGCCCGCGCAGGACCCTGTCAAGCCCCCCAGCACCCCAAAAACCACCAAACCGCCTATAAGCACTGGCGATTTATATTTCCAAAACTTGGCATAGTTACCCCCACCCACCAACTACAATAGAGATAGCCCCCAAAACACCAACACCATTCCCACCCCTGCTGCCTCAAAACCAGCTAAGTCCTTTAGAAAGTCATACTCAACCCATAACCCGTTTGACGAGACTACTTTAGCGCCAT
>Ga0302313_10000146_pt1 | contig 66072 bp, 82 predicted proteins | sample III_Palsa_N2_2_FD_200454 | JGI IMG/M metagenome (GOLD analysis project Ga0302313, IMG submission 200454) | Peat permafrost microbial communities from Stordalen Mire near Abisko, Sweden - III_Palsa_N2_2 | ecosystem: Environmental > Terrestrial > Soil > Palsa > Peat permafrost | place: Sweden...
TCCGGACACCAACGGGTACTATCAGGCCCAGTTTGTCTGCAACACGGCGCTCCCGACCGGCCGCGACATGGTGCCGATCGCGCCGCACTGGGTGCTCCCCATCTGGCATCTCGGCATTCTCGACGGGCTCCTCGGCAAGATGATGACCTCGCCGAACAAGAGCTACAGCAACACGCAGCAGGGCACCTATCACCTGCGCCGCTTCCGCGACGCCATCGCGCGCGCACGCATTTCTAAACTGAAGGCGAATACTGTCGGAGCCCAGGCTTGGCGCTTCCCGCAGCAATTCCGCGCGCTCAGCCAGCAGTCTGGCGTGCCGGCGATCGGCAGCTCGAATGAAAGGTCATTCTAATGGCTCTCACGGCATCATGGGTGAACATCTATATCAGCGACAACGCGACCTTTCAGGATGCGTTTCAGTTCACCATCCCGAACGGTTATCAGATCGGCACGAACACCTGGGAAATGGGTGTCAAGGCCTCGCGCGATGACGTCGCCAATCTGGCGCTGTTCACCTCCGCGGCGGGCCAGATCACGATCGCTGACCCCGTCAACAACATCATCAACATGAACGTGCCGGACACCACGATCCAGTCTGAACTGCCGTGTGGCACCTATGACTACGACCTGATCATGACCCAGGGGAGCGTCCGCACCCAGATGATGCAGGGCAAACTTATTGTCAAACACGGAGTGAGCGAGACATGACCGTCATTGTAGAGAGCCCCGCTCCGATCGCGGCATTCCCTGTTGTTTTGGTTGTCGGACCCACCGGAGCATCTGGCGGCCCATCGGGCGCGACTGGATCAACCGGACCGACTGGCGCACCCGCAGCTACTGGCACCACTGGACCGACCGGCGCAACCGGCGCGACTGGCCTCGGCGCGACTGGCGTCACCGGCCCGCGCGGTCAAACAGGCTTCACTGGACCCCCGGGTAACGCCGGGCCGACCGGGCAATCTGCCGTGGGCACAACCGGCCCGACGGGACAATCTGGCTTGGGCCCTACCGGTCCGACCGGAGTGACTGGCAACACCGGGCCGAACGGCGGGCCGACTGGGCCGACAGGCAATACCGGCGCGACCGGGAACACCGGACCGACTGGCCCCTCGCAGGTAGCCGGTATTCAGTTCACGATCGACGGCGGTGGGACGGGAATTAGCTCGGGCATGAAGGGCTATATCCTCGTGCCGTTCGCCTGCACCATCCAATCCGCGACGCTGATGGCTGACGTTTCGACCACCTCGGTCGTCGACATTTACGCATGCTCGGAGGCGACGTATGCGCCGCCGACGCATCCTGCTGTGGGCGACAAGATCACCGCAAGTGACCCACCGACCCTGACCGCGGCGCAGATCGAGCAGGACACTACGCTCACCGCGTGGACCCTCGGGATCGCGGCGAACACGGTGCTCGGCTTCAACGTCACGTCGAATAACAACGCGACGCTTCTCACTATCGCGTTGAAGGTCGTGAGGAACTAATGACGGCTCCGGTATACCAAGGCGATTTCGGCAACAACAGCGGTGGCTCTGGCGCTTTCAACGGCGCTGGCGGCACTATTGGTACTTGCTCGTTCGGATTGACGGTCGCGGCTACCGAGTATTGCCTGCTGGCGATTGCCTGGGAGAGCGCGTCTGTAGTCGCCCTTTCGAGCGTCGTCGCCGGCGGCACCAGCGGGTTGACTTGGACGAAGGTCGGCTCGACGCTGCATCAGACTGCATCGAATGGTTTCTATATGGCGATTGAGCTGTGGGAAGCCACAGGCACTGTCCACACTGGCTCAGGGGATACTGTGGTCTGCACCTTCGCGAGCGCTGTCGATCACGCTGCATGCGCTGGACAATTTTTCACGGGTGTGAACGCGACACCATTTGACGCGAACCCGTCGCTCGGCGTGCCGGAATATACGCTCGGCAGCTCCAGCGTTGCATCGATCAGCGTTACCACCAGCAATCCGGATGACTACATCCTCGGCATCTGCAGCACCAGCGACAACGCCAGTGTCGGCAACTTCACGCTCGGCGGCAGCGCGGCGGCGTTCAACAACGGGGTGGATAACTCGAGCGGTGGTAGCCAGTGGTGTCGGCTCGCGGTGGGCGGCCTGCCCTATACAGCCACGCAGTCGGGCCTCGCAGTCGCGAATGGCGCGTCCGCGACGAACACGATCATGGTCGCTGTCGCGCTCACCGCCGACGGGCCTTCTGCCCCCTTCAAGCCAATTCGAACTCACGGGATCATTATCAACTGAGGGTGCTATGAACGACGTGTATTTCTTCGTGCCGCCAGCCAATGTCGTGTTCACTGCCACTGCAGTTGACACCAGCTTCAGCGTGCCCGCAGCGAACACGACGTTCACTGTGCCGGGTAGGTAATCGTGTCTCAGATCATCCAACTCACAACCGGCCAGCTGATGTTGAGCATCATCGGGCCAACCGGACCTGCTGGCTCAGGAGGGGGCGGCGGTGGCACCGGCATAACGGGTCCGACGGGATCGACAGGAGCGACAGGTGTCCAAGGCATTATGGGTGCGACCGGGGCCAGTGGAGTTACTGGAAGCACTGGGAATACAGGGTTCACCGGATCAACTGGCCCTACAGGTGTCGGCTCGACTGGGCCTGCTTCGACTGGCCCCACCGGCGCAACAGGAGCTGGAACGGTGGGTGCTAGTGGAGCTACTGGCCCAACTGGCGCTGGTGGAGCTGCCGGAACAGTGGGCGCAACCGGACCGACAGGCAGCACTGGCGCTCAAGGAAATGTTGGGGCGACTGGACCTAATTTCACAGGAAACACTGGTCCGACAGGAAACACCGGCAGTACGGGAGCTGTGGGAGCGAGTGGCTCGACGGGATCGACTGGCAGCACTGGAGCGAGCATTACCGGGCCCACTGGCGCTGGGGCCGCTGGCGCCACGGGCCCCACGGGCTACACCGGACTGGCAGGCGCGACAGGTTCAACGGGACCTACAGGTTTTACTGGACCAGCTGCGCTCTCCGTAAATTCGATGTATGTGCTGGTTGGTCAGACCGGTACGAACGCAATTGGCACGTCTCTCACCAAAGTTCAGTTCAATAACGAGATCAGCGACGCTTTCAACGTCTTCGATAGCGTGACCAACAATCGCTATCAACCGACGGTCGCTGGCGATTATCAGATCAACGCGACCGTGGTCATGACGAGTGGCGCGACCGCAGGGTACGGGCTTCTTCACATCTATAAAAATGGATCATCGTTTGCGCGGCTCAGCCAGATGCCCGTCGCTGCTTCCGCGGCCGTGGGGCCCGCGGGCGGCATGGTCGTCGCCCTAAACGGGACGACAGATTACATTGAAATCTTTGCAGCGGTGACTGGCGCGGCGGGCGCCACAGTGACTGGCGACAGCTTCTTCTCTGCGATCCTGATCCCAGGCTCCGCGATTGGACCGACTGGCCCCACAGGCAACACGGGCCCTACTGGATACACAGGATACACAGGATACACAGGATATACGGGCGTCACGGGGCCGACAGGCTTCACGGGCAACACGGGTCCGACTGGTATCGCCGGCGCTGCGACGAGCACAGGCGCGACTGGCCCGACCGGCGTAGGGCAAACGGGTACCGTCTTCTTCGCTGCCTTCACAGGCACGACGGGCATCGTCGCAGCCACCCCCGCTGTCGTGCCGTTGTCGACGATTGTGGTCGATACGCAAGGCGCCTTCGTCGCGGCTGGCTCGAAATTCCAGCCCTCAATTGCAGGATGGTACGACGTCTCGGGGACGGTTGTCTGCACGGGGACATCGACAGCTTCCTCCTACATCGTGGCGCGCATCAATAAAAACGGCGCCATCTATGCGGAAGGCGACTATGATATCCAGACATCCACGAACGCAGGCTCGACGGTCAATTGCCTTGTCTTTTTGAACGGGTCCACGGACTATATTCAGTGGATGGCCTACACCGGGATGACGGCCCCTTCGATTGTCGGTGCCACAACGACGTACACCGTTTACGGCAAAGCGGTTCTCGTGCCGGGTTCGCCGCTTGGACCGACTGGTGCAACAGGCCCAACCGGCGGCCCGGCCCCTGGGCAAATCCCAGGCACTCCGACCGGCGACAACGCGGCCACAGGTAACGTCGGTGAGTATATCACATCTAACGTACCCAGCGGTGTCACTCTCACGACCGTTACAGCGGCCAATATCGCGAGCATTTCCCTCTCCCCCGGTGACTGGGATGTAGACGGCAACGTAGAATTTATCCCGACAACGACGACGTCCATTACCGAGACGTCTGCCAGTATTTCTACAACGTCCGGGACGTTGACTGCCTTCCAGCAACAGCGGTTGTTTTACGGAGCAACTGTTCCGGGGGCAACTACGAGCACCCCGTGTGTCGCCACACCGACGGTTCGACTGAGCCTTAATTCGACCACGACGGTCTACCTCGTGGCCCGTGCGACGTTTTCGATCTCGACCCTGTCGGCGGGTGGCACCATTCGCGCGCGGAGGGTCCGATAATGCTGCTCAGGACCGTCCAGCAAACAGTGATCGACGTCACCCGGTACCACGTCAGCGTGGATGACTGGATGCCGGAAGACACTACGCTTGCCGGCGTTACTGCCACAGTAGATTACGGCACGGCGATCGTGACCGGTATCCTGATCGACCGCGACAATCGTGGCTTTCACTTCTTCGTGAGCGAAGGCACTATTTTCGATCAGTTCAACATCATCTTCAGCCAGACCGACAGCCGCGGCGGCGTGCGCTTCGATCACATGGCGTTCTCCATCGTGACGAACGGCGGCATCGTTCTTGCAGGTCCGGCGACGTCGACCCAGACACCGCTCGAATACATGCAGTCCATCCTCGGACCGACCGGATCAACCGGACCTACTGGCGTCGGCGGACCTGGGCCCACGGGCCCTCTCGGCGCGCCCACCGGCCCGACTGGCAGCACAGGACCACAGGGGTTGACGGGTTGGACGGGTTTGACGGGCTCTACCGGCCCGCAGGGATTGCAAGGGTTCACCGGCCCATCTGGCGGGACCGGATACACTGGCCCGCTAGGGACTGGACCAACCGGGGCGACCGGTGCTACAGGTCCGCTGGGAACAGGTCCAACCGGGCCGCTTGGTGGTCCCACCGGGGGTGCTGGCGCTTCAGGTCCTACTGGCTCGACGGGTTATACCGGAGTGTCGGGGGCTACCGGAAGTTCAGGAGCAACCGGACCCACCGGGTCGCAGGGGCCATCGGGCTTCACCGGTTCGACCGGCCCAACAGGAGCATCAGGTGCAACAGGTCCCTCGGGTTTATCCCTCACAGGTCCGACCGGCCCCCTCGGGGGACCTACGGGCAGCAGTGGCCCTACGGGCAGTACAGGCTGTACGGGCGCATTCGGCACAGGGTCAACAGGCCAGCAAGGTCTGGCTGGCCCTCAAGGTATTGCTGGACCCACCGGTGCAACCGGGCATCAAGGGGTCACTGGACCTGCTGGTTCGGCGTCGGGCGGTCGCGCGTATACTGCGATCTCTGGGGCCGTGGGCCTCTCGTCCGGTGTCTCTGCCGCCTCTACGGGGTTCTCCCTAGGCGCCGGCGCCTGGGATGTGCAGGCCGTTACGCAGTTCTCCACCGCGGCTGGTCAGTCCAAGGCCATCACGATCATGGGTGTCAGCAACACCCCTAGCGGCTTCGGGCTGGGGCTCGGCAGCTATGTGCAGCAGGAGATCGACGGCCTCGGCAACTCGGACGTCTATTCGTCACCGATGGTCCGTGTTAACGGTCCGATCACCGTCTGGTGCGTAAATTACGCGAACTTCGTCAATGCCGGCGTCACCGCAACCACTGTGTTGACCGCGCGGCCCACCTCGTGAGGACGTCATGTTGCTTGGAACAAGGCTGCATACTGCCGGCAATCTGACCCGGTACATTGTCGACTACACCGACTGGCTGCAGGAGGGCGCTACGCTTGCGCCTCTCTCGGGTACCGTGACGCTCGCGCCCCAGGCCGGCGTCACCGACGTGGTCATCACGGCGGTCACGATCACGCCATCGAACCAGCTGCACTTCTTCATGACCGCGACCGTCGTTAACGAAACTTTTACGCTCGACGTGCAAGTTACCGACAGCCGCGGGGAAATCAAAAATGACACCCTCGCCTTCAGAGTTATCCCTGCCTAACAGGAGTTACCCCAATGCTTGATCTCCTCGCGTCATTCGCGTTCCCGCTTTCGATCGCCGCGACCTTCGTGGTCACTCTCGTCTTCTCGACGAAAATCAAGGACTTCTTCAGCGGCATTCCGGCCGACCTGCGCAAGGACCTGAACTCGATCGAGAGTGCCACGCTGTCGAAAGTCGCAGCCGCGCAGAAAGCCGTCGTGGCTTCTGTCGTGCCGCCCCCAGCCCCGGTTGCCAAATAAGGTGCTGTCATGCAGGGCAATTATCAGGCTTTTATCGACCGTGTGATCAAGAAGTACGAAGGCGGCTACGGCTGGGACAAAGGCGATCCCGGCGGCCCCACGAACTTCGGCATCACCTGTTATGACCTCGCTGAGCACCGTCATCAGAAGATGACGTCGATGGCAGCGTGGGCCGTACCGGTCAAGTCAATGACCCTCGCGGAAGCGGAGGCCATCTATCAGGACAAGTATGCTGCGGGCCTCGGCTTCAGCATCCTCCCCTCTGGTGCCGATTGCTGCATCCTCGACTACGGGATCAATAGTGGGTTGCCCCGCCCTATCGCTGCCGCGCACGCGATCGTGCGACTGCCGAATAGTGGGAAAGTCGACAGCGCGCTCGTCGACGCCATCGAGAAATATGGCGTCTCCAAGTTCACCAAGATGCTCGACAACGAACGGCTGTCGTTCATGCACGCCATTCAGGGCGGCCGCATGTGGCAGCGCTTCGGCCATGGCTGGCAGTCCCGCGTCAACGATCTCGACAATTACTGTGCCGCCCTCGCGCGCAACGACACGCCGGTTGAGGCGGTCGACCTCTCGCACGTCGTCACACCGAAGGCCATTCACGTTGCCAAAACCGCCGGTGGTATCACCGCGGGCGGCGCCGTCGCGGTCCCTGCCGGGCTCCATGTTGGGGGCTTCTCGCACTGGGCCGTCGGCGCGGTAGCGGCGGGCGTCGTCATCGCTGGTGTCGCCTACGAAGCGTATCAGTCCAAAGCCACGGCAGCGGCCAACCTCAAAGTCGTTCTGCCGGCAGGAGCCTAAAATGTATCAGTTCCTCGTCGACAAAATCAGCTGGGTCCTGGGGTCCTTCCACCGCAACGAGACGATCATCTGGGCGCGCATCCAGATGGGTATCGGTGCCGCGTGGGTCGCCCTCGTCTCCAATACCGACAGCCTTGCGAAGATCATCGAGAACCCGAAGTACCTCGGGTACGCTCTGATGGTCATCGCCGGGATTAGTGAATATCTGCGTCGGCGCGGCGCGACGTTCACCCACGCAGATGACCAACCGGATACGAAATAATGCTCGGCCTCTTGATGACGGTCCTTCACCTGATCCCAGGACTATCTGGGCTCGCCACCGCATGGCTCACGGCGGCCTACAACGCGAAGGTCGCGATCACGACCGCGCAAATTGGCGGCGACGTATCGGTCGCAACGACGATGGTCAACGCGGCGGCAATATCGGACCAGACACGAGTTGGCTTCTGGAAGGTGGCAGCGTCGTCGAATATGATGATGTTTTTGATCTATGGCTTCTCCTTTCCTTGGATTTTTTATGAAGCCAAAGTCGTGGTCTGGGACACTTGCCTGGGCCTTGGGTCTACCCCAGCTATTCACGGAGACGTGATCGGATGGGCAGGAACGATCATTGCGTGTCTCTTCGGCTCCGGTACCATCGTCCATGCAGGTGAACTGTATTTCAATCGCCCCCAACAGAGAGCATAGCCATGAAGATCATCCTTGCACTGCTACTTGCGCTCCTCACAATCTCCCCAGCCCACGCCACGAATTATACCATCAGTGACGACCCAGGGGGCGACATCCTCGACTTTATCGGTAAATATGAGTTCTGGTTACATCGCCACGCGGAAGTACGGATCGAAGGTCGGTGCGTCAGCGCCTGCACTATCGTCCTCAGCATCATCCCCAACGAACACATCTGCGCCACCCCAAATGCTGAGTTCGGTTTCCATTCTGCGGTTAGGAATACCGAGAACGGCCCGGTCTACGCGAAGATCATGACCGCATTGATGTGGGAGATGTACCCAGATCGCGTGATACGGGTCCTCACCCCGCTGGGGCTAGGCAAGCCAATCGAGCACCCAGAAATGGTGTATGTAGACGCCCAGAAAATCGTCAAGCCATGCGGGCCAGCGCCAATCGCAGATGCTGAGCCCGCACAATGATGTTTACCCTCGTTGCTGTCATTGGGGTCGTGCTCTCGACTGGCGTGACAGATATCGTCGATTATAAGCCCTATCAGCACAATCGTTTCGCGACGGAAGCGGACTGCAAGGGGTTTTTCTTGACAGATGCGGGTGCTCTTGCGAAACGAGAGCTAGACAGCGTCATCCATGCCGAGTATCCCGACCTGACCACAGAGGTGCATGTCAAATGCCTGCCCTACGTCAACGTGCCCGACTAAGGAAGCCCCATGTCGAAACGCAACAAACAGCACCGTTCTCTTTCGGACGGTCTGAACGAAAAGATCACGGTGCCCTCCGTGCCGCCACCGGCGGTGACGAGCGCGCCTATTCAGGAGAAGCAAATGGAAGCGGAACAGCCGACGCAGTCGGAAGCACCGGAGGTTCAGAACGGGCCGACGGCCAAGCAAATGGCGGCAGTTGAAGAAGCCAACGCCAAACGCCGGATCGATATCGTCCGGCGCAACGAGCAGATCGCTGAAGAACAAGCGGCCGAGCCGGTGTCTTTGATCGGTACCGCCGCAAAGGGCCGCGAAGCCCTCCTCGACCAGCTCCGTACGCACGCACAGAAGCCGGCGAAGCCGCCCTATGTGCCGCCCCCGATGACCGATCGTCAGAAGGAACGGCTGCAGGAGGAAATGAACGCCGGCGCCGCGGCAGTCGCCAAGGCCAAAGCCAGCCAAATCCGGCAGGGGCACCCGCTGCTCCCGCAGGCCGGCGCTAACGAAGGCGTAACCAATCCAGTTCATCGTCCCAATGAAATCGTACCGGACCCCCTCCTGACAGGGACCGGCAAGGCAGGTGCGGGGGTTTTCAGCCCCGACGTGTGAGGGTCTGATGCCAGCTGCTCCAAGCCATGAACCGCAGACTATGCCGGATGCTTTCAAGTTGGAAGCCTTCGGGGGTTCGCTGCCGGCGTGGGATGAGCATCTCCTGCCAGCTGGACAGGCTGCCAAGTCGGTAGATGCATACCTGTTCAGCGGTACGCTGACTGGCTGGCGCACGCCGACGCTGCTATACACGTTCAAGAATAGCGCGGCGCAATACGCCTATCGCATCCCGAACCAGAGCCAGAGCATCGCTCAGGCATTCCTTGTCTTTGTCGCCAATCCGCTCGCCGCGGACACCGTGTTCCTGGGCGAAGAGACTTACACGTTCGTCAGCGCGATCACCTCGGCGTCGCCGGCGTACAGCATCCTGATCGGAGCCAACGCCTATGCCACAGCCACCAACTTCTTCGCCGCCCTCACCTTCGACAACGGAGCAGGCACCAATGCAGGAACACTTTACTCATTGGGGACTGTGGCTAACCCTGCTGCTGATCAATCTGGGCCACCTACCGCAAACGTGCTTGGCAATGGTCCGGCTCGCGTTCAGGTATTTGCTCCGTCCGTTGGAGCTGCCTTTAATGGCACGGTTGTCGCTGAGAGCACGGGTAACGCCCGAACCAGCTGGCAGTATCCCTTCGGCACTCCCACCGCTACCCTCAATGGCGGAACAAATGTCTCGTACGACACAGGAATTACTGCACCTTCAACTTGGATGGAATTCCTTGATCCAGACACAGATGTTGTCCGCTCTCCAGTTGTGGATGACCAGTTCAACCGCTATTATTTCGCCTCCCCCTCCGAGCAGCCCCAGTACAACACCCTCGCCCGCATCCAAGCCGGCCTGCCTCCATGGCTCCTCGGCGTGCCCGCGCCCGGCTGCACTCCCGGGGTTGGCGTCACGGGTGGCGGCGACACTGCGACGCTCGGCTTCAACACCACCACTTCAGTAAACCAAGGCAATCCCGGCGCGAACATCGTCTACATGATCCCGGTCACGCCGACCGGCGACATGATCCTGAACGACGTCGGCTTGATGCCGCAGGCAACGAGCGCGACCGCGCAGTTCGCTGCCGTGCTCTATGCCGACAACAACGGGACCCCGGGCGACCTGATCAACGTGGGCGTCTCCGTCACCGGCTGCGCCGCCGGCGTGCAGGTGGAGAGCGCGTTCACGAACCCGACCGGGCTCTTGATGAACGTGCAGTACTGGATCGGCTTCATGACCGATACGTCGATCCCGATCCAGCTGGCGAACGACACCGGCGCCACCGGCGTGGTCTGCTTGAACACCTACTCGAACGGGCCCCCGCCCGTGATCAACAACCTGACGATCGGATACCCGACCCTTGAAGTGTGGGGGGATTGCACCGCATCGTCCGTACAGGAGGCTCGAGCCTATGTTTATACCTATGTTAGTGCATATGACGAAGAAGGTCCTCCGTCTCCTGCGACGATCGTAACTGGCTGGAGCAACGGAACGTGGACGGTTGATCTCTTCCAGCCACCACCGGATCAGCTCGGCGTGAAGCGCGATCTCGTCTCGATCAACATCTATCGTACCGTCACCGCGACCGGTGGATCGACAACGTATTTCTTCGTGGCGAACGTGCCGATCACGCAGGCGTCGTACACCGATATCATTCCGGACAGCACGGTCGTCGACAATCTTCAGCTGGTGTCGCAGCTCTACACCCCACCTCCGGAGGACTTGCAGGGCCTGATCACGATGCCGAACGGCATGATCGTGGGCTGGCGCGCGAATGAACTCTGGTTCTGCCAGCCGTATCTGCCGCATGCGTGGCCATCGAGTTATGTGCTGACCTGCGAGTATCCGATCGTCGGGCTCGGCGTCAGCGGCAACACCGTCGTCGCCGCCACCGCGGGTGCGCCCTATATGGCGCAGGGTATCTCGCCGGCGACCATGACCGCCAACGCTGTCAACCATCCGGCGCCGTGCGTCTCGCGCGGTAGCGTCTTGGGTAATTCACAGGGCGTCTACTATGCGTCGCCGAACGGCTTGATGCTGGTTGACCAGACCGGCAACGTCACGAACACGACTGAAATCTGGATCACCCGGGAGAAGTGGCAGCAGCTCACCCCGCAGAAGAACCTTAGAAGTGTGTTCTTCGTATCTACTTATTTCGCCCTCGGCTGCACCCGCAACGGCGACAACAGTGTGGCCCAGGAGGGCTTCACCGTCGAGTTGAACACTGCCGATGCCAACAGCTTCACCATCTGGCCTCAGGCCGGCGGCCACAGGCTGGGCTTCAGCCAACTGACGTCGCCGAACGCGCTGGACGTGCTGAACGTGCGTATCGATCCGTGGAGCGGCGTCTGCCTCGTCACCTATGCCGGCAACATCTACCAGTACGACTTCACCCAGGCGAACCCGGTGATGCAGGCCTACGACTGGACGTCGAAGCTATATCAGATGAAGTCGAAGAAGAACCTCGCCGCCTTCCGCGCGTGGTTTACTGTGCCAGTAAACACCCCGGCCCAGAATGCCCTTCCGAACACCGCGCCGCCGAGCGACCCCAGCTGGAACACCCTACAAGAGGGCCAGTACGCTATCATCAAGGTCTACGCCGGCGGGGTGCTTGTGACTTGCCGGGAGCTGCGATATCCTCAGCAGCTGTTCCGGATCGAGAGCGGCTTCAAAGCCGAGACGTGGCAGTTTGAAATCCTGGGGCGTGTACCGATCAGCAACATTCAGGTCGGAACGTCGGTCAAAGCAATGGCGAAAATCTAATGGCAGCCGTAGGTCCAGTTTGTCACATCCCGCCGAAGACAACGTCGTTTGTCTTGACGCCGAAGGCTATCCAGGGCCTGCCGCCGCCGGCGCAGCCGACGATCGCGTCGCTGCAGTCGACGGTCAACCAGCTGCGCCAGTACATCAATCAGATGAACCAGAATTTCACTGAGATTATCAACAACATCAACAACCAAGCGCCGGGCCAAATCTCTTCGAACGCGAAGGGTGGCGGAACTTTCACGCAGGCTAGTCAGCAGCTCCAGACAGTCCGCGTTTTCCAGGGAAACGATCCGACTTCGCCAAATTATGTGGATGTGCAATACGTCACGAAACTCGTGATGGATAGCGACGAGCCGCAGGGCTCGTGGACTTATAACGCACCGCCCCCAACCCCGCCGAGTTCGTAATGGTCGATGGTCCGTACGGTACTGGCTTTTTAGGCCAGATTGTCAACGTGCATTTTGCGCCGGCGCTGTGGCTCGCGATCCAGTGCGGCGTCGCCGGCAACGGCACGGAGAACATTACGATCGCGCTTGGAAGTGGCCCGTCGTTCAACACTATCACGAACAGCGTCGGTTGGTCGAAGCCGGGCACTCTGCCGATCATCAAGCCCGACCCCATTATCTCTGGCTCCGGGAACACCCAGCTGTCCGGATACCTTATCGGCCGCGGGCTGCTGGTGGCGATCGGACCCAAGTTCCTGCCGTCTGGCACCCCGTTCACCATCCTCGCCAACTGCTCCAGCGGGCTTGACATGTTTGGCGACAGCGGCGCGGAAACCGTCGGTGTCAACCTCTTGGATGGCACCAAGGCGGTCCTTGCCGGGCAGGATGCGTTCAATAACCTCGTCACCGTGGACCCCGCGCAAGGCTTTCTATCAGGCGCCACGCGCACCACGAACGTGATCTCGGGCGGCTCGGTGCTTAGTTTCAATATCGACCCGGTTCACAAGACAGTTACAGGATCGGGTGGCGTCCCCGGGGCTTAACCGCTTTTTAACGGCGTCAAGGTACCCCGGGAGGACCATTTCAGGGGAAGAAATATGTCTGACGTCAGCACTTCCACCAATTCGTCGCAGGGTTCGAGTAGCTCCTCGCCGGTTCAAACACCCGAAAACGATATTAGCAATGCCGTCTCCGCGACCGCATCGAGCATGGCCTCCCAGCTCTATAGCTGGGCGCAGGGTGTTTACGCGCAGACCAGCGCTGTCACCAACGAAGCGGTAGGGAATTTCTTCACGGCCTCTAAGCAAATGATGGGCCTCTCGAACTCCATGATCGACCAGTACAACAACCTCTTCGCGCCAGAGAACGCGGAGCTGGTTGCCGATGCCAACAGCTATGCCTCGCCGGCGCGCATTGACGCCGACATGGGGATGGCCGGCGCCACCCAGGCTCAGGCTGGCGCGTCCGCGGAGCAGAACTCGATCTCTCAGCTCCAGCAGTTCGGTATCGACCCGTCCTCGGGCCGCTATGCTTCTTTGCTTAACGCCGACAACGTCCAGAACGCCGCGAATGTCGCGGGAGCCGAGAACACGCAGCAGCGCGCTGACGTCGCCACTGGCCAACAGCTGCGCGCCGATGCCGTTCAAGTCGGCGCTCAACTGCCGTCGTCGATCGCGAACGTCACGAACACCAGCCTGCAAGCCTTGAACGGCGCGGAGAACGCTGAGCTGGGCAATGCCAACACCGGCAACTCGCTGATGAACACGCCGAACAACTACCTCAAGACGGCGGGCAACATCCTGCAGCCTATGCAGGCTTCGAAGTCGCAGAACACCAGCCAGGGCAACTCGAACAGCACCAAGACCGATGCGGGCAAGTCGCAGCCAAACCCCAGTGGGCAGGGCAATGGTGGTGGGCAGGGCAACGCCGGTGGGCAGGCCTGGGGCATGAACATGCCTGCCGGCGGCCCAACACTCACCCCCGTCAATCAGAACCAGAACCAGAACCAAGACAACGGTGATTACAATCTCGGCGACATGTATGGCCCCGACAGCATCGGCGGTGTGCTGCCTGAAGACTTCACCGGCGGTGACGGCTCGATGACCATCGGTCAGCCGGGCTCTGCCGACACGCCGATCCAGAACACCGACAGCAACCAGAATGGTGGCATCTCCGACCCGTTCCAAAACGGCGGCTTCGGCGACACCCTGCCGCAGGACAACAGCGGCTTCGGTGGGCAGAACCAGACCTTCACGGGCTCGAACGGCGCGCAGGACACGCCGTATGGCAACATCAACTACAACTCCAGCGCCAACGGTGCCAATGGCAACGCGGAGGGCGGCGGTGGCGGCTCCTGGGGTGATGGCAGTGCATTCGGTACCCCGGGCTCGTTCGGTGACACCACCGGCTCGCTCGGCGGCAGCGATAGCGGGACCTTCGGCAATGCGCCGACCCCGCCGCCGTCCCAGGACAGCGGACAGTCCCCGTATGCCGGGGGTGATATGGGCGACACCGGCGATAGCACCTATACCCCGCCCTCGTCGACTGGCGACAGCAGCGAGAGCTGGACGCCGAACGACGATACCGACACCTCGACCACGAGCCCTGAGGATCAGGCACAAGATGATGCGCAGGACAGTGGCGACGATAGCGGCGGCGATTACGCGCGCGGCGGCCCGGTCATGGGCATCCCGCGGCATGTCATCCCGCACCTGAACAACCACATGCGCAAACACGGTCAGCGCCGTCTGCAAATGGCTTCTGGCGGGCAGGTCCCGGCAGCTGCCTCACCCTCGCGCGGGGCTGTGACGGATGATATCCCGGCGCACGTCAATGCCAACGAGTTCGTGATCCCGCAGGACGTCGCGCTGTGGAAGGGCCAGGAGTTCTTCCAGAACCTGATCACCCAGTCCCGACAGAAGCGGATGATGGCGCCGGCGGCTGCTCAAAAGGCCCCGAAAGCCCAACCGACGGCAGGAGCACGATAATGGCTGGCCAATCATTCGCTAATGACGGCGCCTGGGGTGCCGGTACCGATGAAGTGGGCAACGCGACGACCGGTGCGGTAAGCACTGGCGGGACCGATAGCGTGCCCGGGGGTTCGGCCGGTACGACCGATGCCAACCAGAGCGATTTGACAGGGGCAGCTGCTCTTGCCGAAAACACCGACGCAACCAGCGGCATCACCAATGCCGACGACGCCTATGGCGGCACGTTCTCGAACGGCCCCGGTGGCGCGACCTGGGACCCGACTTCGCAGGCGGCCGGCGTTGCCCAGCGCAGCGCTGATGCAGCCAACCCGAGTTTCATGTCAGCCGATGGCGGCGGCGCGTATTTCGACGAGGGTGGCCCCGTCGATGGCGATCCCGACGATCCCAATTCACAAGCCGCGCAGGACCCGATGACTGCCGTGATCCAGAAGTCGCTGGGCTCGGTCGATCAGGTGCTGCAGGGCATGTATAGCCAGTATGGGCTAGGAGGCGGTAAATCTTCTAGCAACGGCGTTCCCGACGACCAGCAGGATGCGGCGAATATGCCGACCGTCCCGGCATCACAGAGCAACAGCGGCGTCGCACCACAGCAGCCGGCGCCGGGCGCGCTCCCGCCGACTTCCAATCCCTTCGGGACCCGGAAGATGGCGGCCAACCCGAGCGACATGCCGGGCCCGAATGGCGGCAGCTGGAGCGGGCCGACGTCCAACCGGCCCGCTCAAGGCACGATCAAGCCGATCACGCCGGCGCCGGGCACATGGAAGTTGCCCGCGCGCGCAGACGCCGGCGGTATCCCAGATGACGATGAAGGAGCAGCCTAATGTCCATGGGCATTGACGACGACAGCTACGATCCGTCCCAGGACCCCAACGGCGCCGGGCAGTCTCAGCCTGCGCCGCAAGGCTCAACTGCGCCTCAGCCGGACCCCAGCTCCATGCCGGGCTTCCAAGCCCAGGGCAACACCACCCCGAACGACAACTCGGGTGCAGCTCCTGTCATGGGCATCCCCGATGACAACTCTGGCGGTGCGCCGGTTACGCCGACCCCGCCGCAAGACAACACCAATCAGGCTGTCACCGGCCTGAACCAGATGGGTGCCAATCAGGAAGCCAACGCCGGCGGCCAGCCCCAGGCTGCCCCCGTCGATCCCGTGCAGAACCGCGCACCAGATCAAAGCACTGGCCCGCGCGGGCCGGCCAAACTCATTGCTTCCATGCTGATGGGTGATGGCGCTGCACCTTTGCAGACCCTCCTCGCCACGCAGAAGTCGGTCGACCCCAGCAACAGCCAGCCCCAGGGCAATCAAAATTTGATGGCGATCGATGCTGCCTTTTCCAAGGGTGGACTGAAGGAGGCGATGCCGCTCCTGCAGGCCAACCGTGTCGCGTTCAACGCCAAGCAGGCGTTCGCTTACACCGCGCTGCAAGGCATCCCGGGCAAAGGCCCCGATCTCAATGCTGCGATCAACGCGGCGAACGACGCTGAGCAGCATGTGCTAGATGGCTCGGTCGTGAAGTTCTCGCACGCCGGCAACGGCAAAATTACTGCTACAGTAAGTTCGTCACTGCCGGGTATGGACACCACCGTCCCACTTACGGTAGACCAGTTCCGTCAGTATCTCGACGTCGGCAAGGATGGCCAATGGGACAAACTGCAGAGCGAAACAGTGCCGGGCGTGCTCCAACGGCTCGCGAAATCGCAGAGTTCGAGCGGCGATGCATTCGGGCCATCACCGACGCTTGGGCAGGACAGTATGTCCAATTCGAAATCGAGCGACCGGATGACCGCGCCCTCGAGCGACGATGGCGCCAGCGCTGGCGGCCGCCCCGCAGCTAAACGGACAGGACAGGACAGCGAGTATTCGCAGCCTCATGCCCAGAGCCTTGATGCGTTCCCCGGCCCGAATGCTACGCGCTTCGCCGGCAACTCGAAAGCTGACGATGCTATCGATGCCGATCGCCGCAAGCGCGGGCTCTATCCGGGAGATCAAGAAGACAAGAGCGGGATGCACGATAGCCACGGCCATTGGGTTGGTCCGAAGGCGTCCGCGGACCCGAACGGCTACGGCGAGCAGCTAGAAGCACGCTCCCGTGCGATCTTCCCTGACGTCGGCCATGAAGCCGAGCGGCAGCAGTGGATGGCTGCACAGAGCGGCGAAGGGGAAAAACTCAAGAACAACATCGACGTTGCCACTGAAAAAGGCCGCGTGCTGAACGAACGCGCCCAGACGACTGGTTCCTACAAAGTCGAGCAGGAAGGCGTGAAGCAGGCTGGTGGCAATACCATCCAGCAAACCAAGAACCAAGGCGCCCAGGGTGTCGCGGACACGCGCGCCGGCGCCTATGAACATGCCTCTGACAACAAACTCGAGGGTACGAAGGACACCAATCAGAGCCGCAGCGGCGACGTGAAATACAAGACCGACGCTCGCAGCAACGACGTGAACAACACCAACAACGCCCGCAGCGGTGACGTGCGCTACAAGTCCGACAACCAGCTGGAAGGCACCAAGTATGGTGCTGATACCCGCGAGAAGGGCGTCGAGTACAAAGCTGACACTGGGCTCGAGGGCACCGAATACAATGCCGACAGCCGCAACGACAGCTCCAAGTATGGGAGCGATCAGCGCCGCGCGACCGCGGGCGATGCCGCTACTGCGAAGGCCGCTCAGGCCGGACAGAAGGCTCAAGCGGAGATCGACCGACAGGCGCGGATCACCGGCGACAACTCCGATCGCAACCAAGCCACCTACTGGCGCAACCGTGCGGCTGACGTCAACAACCCGATGACCCAGCAGGAGCTATCTCAGCAAAACGAATTTTTAGCACATTTGCGACAGAAGTCGGGTATCGGCAGCGGTCAAGGAGCCGCGCGTACGCAGGCGCCCAGTGTTCAATCTAGTGCTCCTGCTCCGCAGCCAAATCACGATGCCGCTGTGAAGTGGGCACGAGCTAATCCTCAGGACCCGCGATCGGCGCGGATTTTGCAGGCGAACGGGCAGTAAAATGGCGGACTTCGATCCGGACGAGTATCTCAGTCAGGTCGAACCAGCAGAACCATCGGACGACAGCGCCCCGCCGCAACAGGCTCAGGGCGACTTCGATCCCGATGCGTATCTTGCGGGACTGCCCGCTGACGACAATCCGCAAGCGCCCCCGCCAGCCCCGGAAGGCATGGTCAAGACTGCAGCTCGTCGTGCCGTAGGGCGCGCCGGCGGTGTCATGGGCGGCCTCGTCGGCATGGGTATGGGTGCAGCTGAAGGTGCGGGTGCTGGCTTGCCCGGTATCGTCGTCGGCGGTTTGATCGGCATGGGCATCGGCGCCTATGGCGGCCAGGGCATTGAAGACGAGGCCAAAGAAGGCCTCGGTCTTGACGACAGCACCCAACAAGCTATCAATGCTGAGGCCAACCCGTGGACGTCTAACCTTACCGACGCTGCTCTGAACATCGCCGGTATGGGACCTGCTGCGGGCGCTGGCGTGGCCGTGCGCGCCGGTAGTGCGGCTCTCGGCGGTGTGTTGGAAGCCGGTGAAGAGGCAGCGTCTGGTGAAGACTTCAGCCCGACCAAGATCGCGCTTCAAGCGGCGACCAACGCCGTCTTCCCAGGCGTTAACAAGCTGGGTCAGAAGTTTGTTGGTGCCGGCGAACGTGCAAGTGCGCGCCTGGGCACTGTGCCGGGACGCCCGAACCAAGCACCCAATCCGGCCGCGGCCCAAGCGCACGCCGATGTGGGCGACACTTCAACCCAGACCGCGGTGGGCGACAGTTCTACTGCTGAGGAGCCTCCTGTCCGTACCGCTGAGACGATCGGCACCCCGCTCAGCCGGCCTACGAACTCGCAAGGTGAAGAGGCCACAGGCAAGGGCGGTGACAGCTCGTATATAAAAACGTCTCCATCTCAGGTCGATGGGGATACTGATATGTTGACAACTGGCGATATGCCGCCAGACTGGGCGGCGGCGCTCGCGCCTGATCAAGTCGAAGTCCCCGGAATGCCGCGGCCCGAACCGCAGCAAACTAGTGCGCCTGAACAGCCACAAACTAGTGCACCTGAACCCACGCCACAGGCAGAACCCAATGCGCAGAGTGCTCCACAACCAGCGCCAGAGCCCAAGCCAGCCGAAGCTGCGGCTCCAGCGCAGCCTGCGTTCGATCCGGACCAGTATCTGGCACAGCTCAAGCAACCCGTGGATGCCGGGTTCCCCAGGGTGGGCGAGCCTCTCGACCCGGGCGCAGGGGGTGATGGTAGCCCACGAGTTAGCCCGAATGGACGCAGACCTACTCTTACGCTTAAGTCAAATGCCCAAGAAGGTGCAGCGCCTGTCCGGAACGCTGCTCCGCGTGTCGATGAACCTGTAAGCACCAAGACCGGCAAAGCTGAACCGAACCCGAGCGATGCCCAGGTCGAGGCTGGCAACTATCAGAAGGCGCATGAGCGCGTGCTTGGGCGCGACGTCTCCTATGAAACCGAGAAGGGCGGCACCCGGCGCAGCAAGCCGGGCGAGCCACCGTGGGAAACCAACGACTTCCCGGCGGACTACGGCCATGTGCTCGGGGTGAAGGGCGCGGACGGCGACAACCTTGACCTGTTCAACCTTCGTAACGGCGACAAGCATTACGTTATCGACCAGCGCAACCCGGAGACGGGCAAGTTCGATGAGCACAAGATCATGGCGAACGCGCGTGATCTCAACGATGCGCGTGACGCCTACACCAAGAGTTTCTCCGACGGCAGCGGCGTGTCGCGTATTCATGATATTACGCCGGCGACCGAGGGTGATCTGAAGGCGTGGATGGCGCTCGGCAACAAGAAGAAGCCCTACAGCAAGGTCCCATTCCCCCAGGCGGTGAAGCAGCCGAAGGTCGTTACTGCGGCAGTAGAAAAGCTGAAGGCGGCTGGTCAGCATGAGATCGCCGCCAAGATCATGGAGCTGCCGGAAGCCGCGCGGGTGATTGCCGCGAACAAGGCTGCGCGCGCTCTCATCAACAAGACTGGTGAGTTGAAGACCGGCGAGATCAAGAACATCCGCGTCCGCCAGCCAGCTGAGAGTGTGCCGGGTACCGACGTGCAGTCCAAGGGCCCGCGGGATGCCGCGCGCAAGTCCGGCGAGCTGAACGCACTTCGCGAAGTGTTCGACAGGCATACCCCTGTCAAGGACGAGGCCGACGCCGACACGATCGCGCGCGCCAAGGCCCTCGCCGAGGAGGCCAAGACCACCGGGCGTTATCCATTCGACATGCGCAAGAAGCAGGAGCCGGCGATGCTGGTTCGTGCCGCGCGAACACTGGCCAAGGACAAGGACGTCTCCGCGTTCCGCGCCACTGAACAACTCCTCCGATCGGATGACCCGGCAGCGCACGAGACTGTGCGGCAGCAGCAGGCTGAGGCCAGTATCGGCCGCTCCCACCGCGCCGGCGACGAGGCTACCGATCGCGGCGAAGCGGCGATCGCTGAGCGCAACGCGGGCGTAAACACCGAAGAAGACGAGATGCATGATCGCATCGAGAGTAAACGCAATATTGAGAAGGCGTCTGATATCGACGATGACCTGAAGAAGACCCTCGACATGGACAAGCCGGCGGACCGCAAGGAGCTGGCCGCGCTGTTCAACAAGAAGGCCGAGCAGCAAGTCCCTGAGTGGAAGAAGGTGCGCGATGCCAAGCAGAAAGAGATCGCGGATCGGACGGCTGAGCTACTGGCTGCTCGCAAAGCTAAGGCTGGCGAGAGCGTTGATACACCTGTTCGTAAAATCAAGCTGAAGGACGGCACCGAAGTCACCCCCGAGGAGTTCGCCAAGATCGGCGAGGACAAGCCCCCTGTCACTCCCAAGGAGCGCTATCAGGACGCCGCTGCCAAGTTCCTGGGCGACGAGAGCGCCTCCATGAACCCGAAGCAGATTTATGCCGACGCCAAGAAATTCCTGAAGAACACTGACAAGTGGCTCGAGGACCACCTCCGCACACCACACCAGCGCACGGGCCCCGAGACGTGGATGCCGCGCCGGCTGGTTGATCCGAAGGACAAATATTACAACGAGCTGAGCGACACGCTCTATGGTCGACACACCGAGCAGAAGGATCACGAAATCCAGCTGCTGAAGCACCTTGAGCAAATCTACAAGGATCAGGGCGGCCAGAAGACGATCCTCCAGAAACTTCGTGCCGCGTTCGACGGTCGCAATCCCAAAGTGAAGGCGATGAACGACCAGCAGGAGCGTATCTATCTGGCGCGTGAAGCGAACAAAATTCACACCTTGTCCCCCGAAGACCTCAAGGCCTATCAAGACCAGCTGGAGGGTGGCTTCCAGCAGAACGATGCCGTCAAGGCGTGGATCGATGCGCTCGACCCAAATAAGCTGGGGCCGAGCGTGCGCAACCACGTCTATCGGCTGGCCCGCGGTCCCTATGACCCGCTCAATCCGAGCGGCAAGCGCAGCATCTTCTCCGACCCGATCGGCGGCGTGAACAAGCGCCGGCTCGCCGGCAAGGCGCCGGGCACCGGCATGGATCGTACCTTCGTGGCGTTCGAGCACCCCAACGGTGCGCGCCTCGTGATCGCTCCTGAAGAGGGCAAGGGCTACACGCTCTGGGACAAGGGCACTCCGATCAAGGTCGCGGACCCGACATTCAAGTTCGAGGATGGCAAGCAGGTCGACCTGGGTGGCCACAAATGGACCATGACCGATGCGCTGACCCCGGAGATCGAGACTAACGCCAAGGGCAGCGACGGCAAATTCATGAAGTATTATAAGAACGCCGCCGTCTCGATGGCGATGGCGAACGCGCAGCTGACCGAGACGATGCGCGGCATGCAGATGCTGCGCGATATCACTGAGGACCCGCGCTTCAAGGCCGAGAGCACCACCAACCCGAAGGACCAGCGCGTGCTGGATGGCGAGTTCGTGCGCAACCTGCTGCCCGAGACTGAGCACATCTTCACCTCCAAGCGGATCGCGCATATTCTTGACGACTATGCCGCCCCCGGCTTCTCGGAAGAGACGTTCGAGAAGGGCCGCAACATCGGCCGGGCGCTGCTGCAGACGCTGTTCTGGAACCCGATGATCCATCCTCAGAACATCGGCGCCCACTTCTATGCCGGCCGCGGCTGGGACAACTTCACTCCCAAGGGACTTCACATGCTGGTGAAGCACACCGGCATGGCCATTGCCGACACGATCCATCCCGGTCCCCTAACCCGTGAACTTCTGAACCACAATGCCGCGCTGATGTACACCAACGTGGCCACTGAAGACATGACAGAGAAGGTGCTCGGCAAGTTTGGCGAGTACATGGACCAGAACAAGCCGGCCTGGGACCAGATCGCCAAACGCATGGGCGTGGAGGCGAAGGATATCGGCAAAGCAGTGGTGAAGGCATCGCGTCACATCACCTGGGCCTCCAACGACGTGTTCTATAAATCTCTCTACCTTGACAACCGGGCGAAGGGTATGGACCCGCAGCACGCTGTCAACGCCACCGAGAAGGATATCCCGAATTACCGCGTGCAGCATGAGCTGTTCGGCAGTCGCGCGCTGTCGAAATTCCAGCAGGACACCCTTGCATCCGGGTTCGGCCGTTATCACACCGGCATGATGAACGCCTTCGGCAACATTGCCGATGGGCTAGTTCACGGTGACAAGACCGAGAAGCTGGAAGCGATGGGCAAGATCGTCGCGCTCGGCGTGCTCGGCATGATCATCAAGCCTTATCTGGACGAGAAGGCGAAATACATCACGGGCAATCGCCATGCCGAGATGATGCCCCGCGGGCCGCTGACCCCGATCAACGAGCTGGGCAAGGCGCTCACCGGCAAGGCTGACATCATGGCGCCGGTTCGCTCCGTAGTCTCGCTGTCGCCGTTCCTCGCAGCGATGGATGAGTTTTACAAAAATAAGGACTTCGGTGGTCGTAACATCGTCGAGCCGGGCGACGTCGCCTTGGCCGCCAAGGGCTCGATGCCCGCTGCCGCGCGCGCCGCTACGCAAGCCGGGATGAATGCCGCCCGATCGGCCTTCCAGCCACTCAACCAGAGCGTTAATGCGATCCGGAACCCCCACGGCGGGCTAGGGGTGGGCCTGCGCGATCAACTTCTCGGCATCAGGAACCCGACCCCCAAGGCCGGCAAATGGGAGGACGGCGCCGAGAAAAAGGCAATCCAAACAGCAGCTTCCAGGGCCCGCGGCGGCGGTCACGATTTCGTCGAAAACTGGTTGACTAAAACCTTCGGATTTAGGTAATTCTTAAGCCGCAAGGGCTTTTACTGCCACAGTATCAAAAGGAGCGTTCCATGGCTGACTACATCAAAGGCGAAAAACCGAAAGACCTCGACGCGGCCAAGGGCGGCCTCGTGCTCGAGCGCCTGCGCAGCTTCGCGAAGGACCCCGACGAATATCATCCGATGGGCACTGGCCTCTCTGGTCCGGAGAACGCGCAGGAGTACGACAAGGGTGGCAAGAAGGGCAAACGCGAGGGTGACACCAAGTCTCTGCCAATGTCCAAGGTGAAGAAAAAAGATGCTTCAGCTCTGTGATCATTCGTCCCCAGGCTGCTTGCCTGAGTTCTTGTGTCGTCTTTGCCATCCGGAGTTGACCCGTGTCCCAGGCTGCACCTGCCACTACCTACCGACGAAATTCGATGGGCGACCGGTCCCGGTCCTCGTCCAGTGTCAAGCGTGCAATCCAACGCCGGCTCTGCGAGCGTGACTGGCACCTTGACGAAGAAGAACATGAGAACCCCGACTGGCTGGTAGGGGCCAACTGAGATGAAAAAGCGGCCAGACATACAGATCGATGACAACGAGTGGTGCACGATCGAGTGGAAAGGACAACGGGAGAAATGCTGCGGCTGCGGTCTTAAGCACAGGGTGGACTATCGTGTGCACGACGGCAAGTTGCAGTTCAAAGCCGTTCAGGTGCTTCGATGATGAAATGGATCGCCCCCGGGCTCCTAGTATTCGCCTGCTTCACCTCGCCCAGTGCCAACAACTGGGCCATCTGGATCGACAAGCAGCAGATCGTCTCAGTGCAGCACGCTGTAGGCTGCACCGAAGCGGCCGGCTCCCAGCTGATCACCACCAACGGCACGGTGTGCGTCGTCGAGACGCCGAAGCAAGTGCTCAAAATCCTGAATGACCTGAAAGATTAACGCGCCGTCATCCACAGCCCGACGTTCGCGAGGGCGTAGGCGGCGAAGGTGACGGACATACCCCACTTCTCTTCACACGCGAAGAGGACGGCAGCGGCAGCATACTGCACCCCAACCCCAATGATCAGCCACTGGACGATCACCGCTGGTTCCTCCGCAGGGAGTTGCGCACAGCGTCTTGGAAGTCAGCATAGCCCTCGGCCGAGAAGCCGCGGTTAATCGTGATGCTGATGCCGCCCACCGCATCGGCGATCTGGATCAGCACTTCATCCCATGTCAGATTTTCACCTTTGATGATCTCGTTGGCCTTGCGGATAGCCGCGAGCGCCTCGCCGTCCGAGCTGGACTGCGTGAGCGATAAGACTTTGGCCAGTCGTTCACGATCAAGCGGCATTTTTCAGTTCCTCTTCGAAGCCCATGTCCTCGGGTAGCTGTTCGGTAGGCCTGCCGGCCATTGCTGCGGCAGTAAGCCGCTCGCGGTCTGGCAATGGCGTGAATGCCAGCATCATCTCCCAGAGCGGGGTGTCGTAGCCGATGGTCAGAACATGGCAGTTCTCACGGCCGCTGTCGACGATCGTCCCAGAACCGATCTTAATCATCCGCGTCTGGATGTGATACATATCGTCGATTTTCTTCATCACCGCGGTCGAGTTGAGTTTGTGCGCTTTCAGGAATTTCTTGAATGATTGCTCAGCGATGATCAGGGCGTTGTTGTCCTCGGCGAACCTGAACTCGAACCCGCCCTGGGTGTTGCGTTGCCCGTCGATGCCGTGGCGCACGAGCACTGGCTTGGCTGGTCGACCTTTGGTGTAGTTCATGTAGTTCGTCCACAGCCCATGACCGCCAGCTTGCATCTCCTTCAGCCAGCGGGTGAGCGCATCCTCGGAGTTGTCCACCGATCCGCCCTTGGCGTAGGCATCGCGTTTGGCCTTGTTGTCGTGGTAGACGCCGATCAGGAACCGCTCGATATCGACTGGATCGACGTCCACTCCCAAGGTCTTGGCTTCCTGTGCAGCGATCGTGAGGGTGGCGATCGTGGCCAACCAGTAGCGTTCGGTCTGGCCCTTGCCGGGGCCACCGCAAAGGAACGTCTCCAGCTCGTTGGACTTGTCCAGCAGCTGCTGCTCGATACGCTTATGGTTCATCGCCAAGTGCTTGGCGTAGACCAGCCCCATGTGGCCGTAGTTATTGGAGAGTTTGTTGACCCGCGCCTCGGCATCGGCATTGAAAATATTCCCCACGCCGTCGGTGAGCGTCTTCAGATCACCGTACTCGAGCACGCGCATCACCATCGCCACCGTGTTCTCGTCCTCGTCGCGCAGGAACTCCACAAGACTGCGGTTGGCGGTATACATCATCATGAGCTGGTACTCGCCGCTCTCCTGCATGCGCTGGCCGTCGAGCATGCGGGACTTCTCGGTGCCGCTGTCGATCTCCTGCATCATGGTGTTGAATTTCTGCAGGGTCTTTTCGCCCTTCTGTTCGTCCCAGTAGGCTGGGAGATGGCGGGTGGTCTTGAGCCGGCTACCGATGCTGTTCTCGGTGCCGCGCTGCCCGATCTTGGTGTTCTTTGGGTGGCCCCACACGGCGGCACCGACGCTCGATGTGGTGGTCTTGCCGGCTCCGCTGTCGGTGCCATGGGCCGCGAGCACCGCGGTGTTCTTCCCGTTGACGCTTATGAGCGGAGAGGCGAAGGCCATGAGCAAGATGCAGTTCAGCTCTTGGCGCTTGCGATCGGTGACGGTCTTGCACGCGATCCACCATGGCTCTGGCTTGCCGGTGGCGCCGTACATTTTCTTGATCGTGATATCCGGGACGCTGGAGCGCTGCTCGGTGCCGTCATCCTTGAAGAGGGTGCCGCCGAACGCGAACCCGCGCCGATCTCCATCTTCGAAGAACCATCCGAATGGGACACTCTGTTGTGCCGATGCGAGTTCACGTAGTTTGCCGATGACGCTCAAGAAGAAGTCCTTTACAAACATAGGAGGGCAACCTGGGGCAATCAACACGCGCTTGCGCAGCAAGATACTCGATAGGTTCAACGAACCAATATCCCCCATGTCGAGCGATACGTCGTCGGCGAAGCCCTTGTCAAGCGTGACGTTGAAAACGATTTGCTCTCCCGGGTTTTTTTGGAGGCTGAAGTTGGAGAGCACAGCGTCGAAAATGATGATGTTCTTGATCGTTGGCGCGTCACCTTCTTTTTTACCCTCTTTGGTGGTGACGCGGACGATGCGGTTCTTCTCGTCATATTCGAATGGGAATGGCAGCGGGATCAGCGTCTGCCCGGTCGGCATTACTGTGGCAGCAATCTTCGGCCTTATATTGAGCGGTGACTTCCCGTCCTTGAACAGCGGGCACGACGTGCACACCGGGCTGCCAAGGCTGTTAAACGTGGCACACTTGGGATATCCAAACTTGCTGTTACGTCTTTCATCCATTTTGCGATCGAAGAACGCCTGTGCGTCATCCGGGGTGTAGTCCGCGTGTTTGTCCGATATTTGGTGCGCGATTTCATTGCCGCCCTCCATGAACGTGGTGCCCGCGATTAGCGCGTTCCACATTGGTTGCGATTGCCCGGCACCGCCTGATGCCAGCGTGTCACGGTATAGCTTGCAGCCTCCCTTGGTTTGATCTCGGAAGATGGGACGGGGGTCAACCAGATGGCCCCCGATCTGGAGCCCGTCCGCCAGTGTTTCCTTGAGCCCTTTCAAGCTGTCGAACTCGGCGGCCGGGCCCGCACGAAAAAGTGATGGGTCAACGCCGTCCGCGAACAACGTCTTGGGCGCCGCAGTGGCGCGCGCCGGCGTGGCGCTGTCGGTGTACTGCTTCAAAACCCCGAGCTGCGCCTCAAAATCGTATAGCTTCAGCGGGAGCGCGCCGAGCGTGGTCGGGCGCGGGGGGTTGGTCTTGTAATTGAGCGTGCCCGGCATGCGGAGGATGCGGACGATATCGGCGGTGCAGGAGACGTCGAACTTGATGCCCCGGGCAATCAATCTGTTCTTGAGCCCGGTGGCGAATGGGCGCCACTCGTCTGGGGTCAGGGCTTTATCGCTGATCCAGTAGACGTGAGCGCCGCCGCCCGAGCCCACGATCGCGCTGGGGGATGGGATACCCTCGTCCTTGGCGAACTGGAAGATTGCCTTGATGCCGTCCTGTGGGGTGGCGTATTTATTGGGGTCGTTGGGGTCGACGTCAAGATCGACGAAGATCGACTTGCTGGACACTGTCGTCGCGGTGTCGCGCTTCAGGTAGGTCTTATTGTGCTTGGCGTCGGTGATCAACTGGCCCTGCTGCGACGTGCAGAACCACATGTCGCGGTTCCACTGCGTGTTGTTCAGCTGCTGGTGCACCTGCACCACCATGTCCGCGGCAGAGGCGAACGGCTTGGCCCGGCCGACGCTCAGCTTCTGACCCAGCGTCCAGCCCTTGCCTGGGAAGCTGGATATTAAGCCGCAACGGCCGGGGTCATTTGGCCCCGGCCATGGTAGCACTGCGGCCAAGAAGGCCTCGATATCGATCCAGTTAGCCACTTCGCCATCCCTTACTTAGGGAGGATACCTGCAATTCGGGCGTCGAGTTCGTCGTCGCCTTCTTCAGTGTCCCCGACGTCGGCGGTCGTGTTTGCCGACAAAACTGTCGATGCGGGGGCAGTTGCGTCCCCGAACCCAGTGTCAATGGCACCAGCCGGTGCAGCGGCGGTCGTGGATGCGGCCATGCTTACTGCCGCAGTATCGCCACCCACGTCCCCGAAGCCCATGTCTTGAGGCCCGGCAGGGGCCGCAGCCTTGGCAACGAGCGCGGCCTGAGCGGCGGCGGCGGCGACGGCGACGGCCTTCTGCGCGTCAACAAGGTCCTGAGCAGCCTTGGCGGCCGCGGCAGCGAGTGCCGGGTCGGGGGCAGCGCCTTGGTTGACGAACGTGGTGTGCTGGACCTGCGCAGCCGGCTTCGGCCGTGCGCGCCCAGTGTCGTTCTCACCGGTAATCCGGTAGGACGTCGGGTCGTCCCGCAGCGGCATCACCAGGGCAGCTTCCCGGCCCGCGAGGGGCTGGAGGGCGCTGAACTTCATCTGCGGGTGGGGCTTGGTGGGGTCGAACCCGATCCGCGTGATGTAGGTCGAGAAGTGGAAGCCCTGCGCCGTCATGCCCTCGCCCAGCAGGGCAAGATCATTAAGGGACGCTGCGGGAACGCGCAGGAACACCGGCTCCATCAGAGCGGCGCCCAGCAGGTCCTTGGTCAGCTTCGGCACGATCAGCACGGCGAGGCGCTTGTAGTCGGCGCACTCCCGGGTCTTGCGTCCCTCGGCGTTCACCTTGAACACGTTCCTCGGGCAGATCGCGCACGAGGCCGCCTGCGGGGCAGCAATGTCGGCATCGGGGGTGATGCCATCGAGAGCCGCGCAGATCGGCCGGGTGCCGATGTTGCCGTCCGAGTAGGTGCCGGGCGGATAGTAGGACTTCGACTTGGCGGGCATCTGGCGCAGCACGATGACGTCGAGGAACGCCGCCGGCGAGCCATCGTCCTGTCGGACGAAGTTGTAGGTCTGTCCGCGGAGACGCAGCGACCAGACTTTACCTTTGTACCCGACGATGCCGTAGCTAGAGCCGATACCATCGGAGAGGCTCTCCTGATGGGGATCGAGACCGGCGAACTCAGTGGCTGGGGCCAGCCCTTTGAACGCGGCAATGTTCATCATATCAGTTCCGGGAGAAGACATGGTTGGTGGTCCTTATTTGCCGGGTGCTCGTCGCACGCCAACGGTTGCAATGGAAGAGAGCGAAACACCGGGGGGTAGGGTGTTGTGCTCGGTGACGTAATCCTTCACCGCAGTGACGTTCGCCTTGCGGTCAAGCAGATCGAAAAGGTTGTTTGCGATGATAAAGTCCATGAACGCCTTGGGGTCTGCGAGCGATGCCGTGTAGCGGGTCGACGTGTAGCACGTCCCTTCCGCTGTCTTGATACTCTCTGCGCCAGTGGCAGTCAACGCAGTCTGTAGCTTTCCAGTTAAGATTTCGATTATGTTCTTAGCATCCGCCAGCTCTGCCTTGTGACGGTCCTCAACCACCTTAATTTGGTCGCGGACAGCCACGTACTGGTTGATCCATTTCTCCACCTTGCTTGGGCTGGTGGGTGCGGTTTCCGACATTTTAGTCCTCCTGTTGGGTGTGCCGCGTCGGGCACTATGCTGCTATTTGCTGTTCAGTAGCCTCGCTCAGCAGCCCTAGCAAGGTGTCCTGTACCTTCTGCTTCCTCATGAGCATCGAGTAAATCTTCCGCTCCACCTGGGTGGACTGCAGATGCGTCACTCGCTGCTTAAACTTCTGGCCTACCCGCGTGATGCGCGCGTTCGCCTGCTCGTAGATGTCAAGGCTCGTGATAGGTTGATACCAAATGATATGGTCGGACGCCGTGAGCGTGAGCCCGTGAGCCACACATTCAGGATGCGCCAGCAGAACTTTGTACTTGGTCGTGTTCTGGAAGAGATTGAATATCTCAGATCGCCCAGAGACACTGCCGTGGACAACCGCATGCTCAATTCCAGCGGCATCCAGCACTTCGCTAAGCCCCTCGATGGTATGCCGGTACGGGACATAGACGATCACCTTTCTTTCGTTCTCGTTAATTAGGTCGATCAACACATCGTGACGGGGCATCGGATCAGCCGGCTTGAACACCTTGATCGAGCCCATTGGCTTGGCATAGACCCAGCCGCCCGACACCTGCAGCAGCTTGCCCATGGCGACCGCGGCGTTCTGTGCCGTAATCTGGTTGATGCCGATCTCGGCGACAAACTCTTTCGCCAGCTTCTGGTAAGTGGCGGCCTGCAGCGGCGTCAGGGGAACGTCCACGGCGCGCATGATCGTCTCGGGCAGCTCCACCACGTCGGCCAGATCGAACCGGACATTGGGCTGCAGCATCGCCATCGCGCGCTCAATCGCCTCAGGCCGCGGGCGCCAGAGGAAATTGTTCACCTTAGTCATCAAGAGTTCTTGGGCTTGTCGGAAGTATTTCGGAGATGTGCTCGGTGTGACCACCTTACTGATACCCCAAACGTCTGTAGGCTCATTCGGCATCGGACGACCGGTGAGCCCCCAGACAATCTTAAAACGGATACAGAATTTTCGCATATCTTTTGAACGCTCCGAATTGTTTCGGTAGACAGCGACCTCGTCAAGACAGAGAACGTCAATGTCTGTTCGCTGAGAAAGTTCGGATTGCACGGTACGTAGGCCATCGTGATTAATGACGTATATGTCCGCATCTTCCGCGAGCAGTTCGAGCCGCCTTTTCTTCGAGCCATGCAACACTACTACCTTTCTATGCGGCAGCGTCGCAAATGCTTCGCTCTGCCAGACGAACTTGAGGGTCGAGAGCGTGGCCACCACCAGCATCTTGCCACAGTGACCTTCCTTGTTGAGATAGTCCCATGCCCAGAGCGTGGCCTTGGTCTTGCCGGTGCCCATTGAATTTAGCACATAGCTCCGCTCGTGCGTGGTCATCATGTCGACGGTGTGCTGCTGCACGCTGAACGGCTTGACCTCGCCGAAGTCGTAGTAGGAGAGCATCGGGTTGCGCACCTTGTAGCCCAGATGGCGCAGCATGATCGTCTCGCGAAGACCGTGCGGGATCAGCAGCTCAGTCTGGCTGAGCAGCGTGGCGTTCGGGAACATGTTCTGCGTCTCGCCGGTGACTGGGGCGATCAGCATCTGGTGCTTGGTACTAACTCGGACTTTCATCATCGTGATCCTATCTTGTATTTAGCCTTGATCATATGGCAGTCGGGGCCGGCGAGTGTCGCTCCCACGCGACAAAACGGGCACTCCATCGTATCACCGTGCTCAACAGCCCAGTAGCGCTCGCAGTTTATGCAGCGCGTCATCGTGTCATCGAACCGCGCCTGCAGGTACCGCTTGGCGTCCTCTTCGTCATCGAACCCCATGGGTTCGCAGACGAGAGTGGCTTTCGGCTTCGGTAAGTGGTCGTCGTAGACGTCCTCCCAGAAGTCATCAGCGGTATAGACGTCCTCGGGTCGTTTGATAGCCATAGATCAAGTCCTGTGAAATGCGTTGGATGGCATAGGCTTCCTGCTCGCACGCTGGCTTGTCCTCACCCACGCACTTCTTCATGTAGCGCCAGACGTGGACGGCTTCGTGGATCAGCAGCCCCACGACGATCGAGGCGCCTTTCTTGTGAATGTCGGGGGAGATTGCCACCAACGAGCAGTCATCGTGCCCGGGCCAGTTCTTCAGTCCCAGGTGCCGCGCGCTGGCGCACTTGAACTCGGGGTAGGCGATCGTGCCCTTCCCCTGCGTGATCGTCTTGACGGCGGCGCGCCACGCGGCTTCGTCGGGGACAAAGGCGTAGCTGTACGGGAACGCATGCCGATCGATGAACCAGATTGGCTTCATTTTACTGCCGCAGCAATTGGTTGATGGTGGACACGCGGTTCTGGGACAGCGTGTCCTTGGGGTGGCGCTCGAGGTGCGCCATGATGCCAGCCAGTTGCCGGTTGAGGCGCTTGGCCAGCGAGCTGTTGGCGCAGGTGTTGTTCACCTTGCCCTTGGTCTTGCGTGGTGGGTTCACTTTGTCGGTCATTTAGTGTCGTCCTTTGATCAGTAAGGCTACGGTGGCAATCATCATATCGCAACTCTCCTGACTGTCGACCACGAAGGTGATGCCGCCAGCCGTCTGTATCATTTTCATGTTCCCCGCTTGCATCGGGGTCGGTTTTTTTCCGGGGGCTTTCGTCTCGATGCAGATGAACCAGCCGTCGATGCAGCACAGGAAGTCGAGCGACGTCGCGCCGAACCCTGTCTGCACCGGCATGAACTTGTAGTGCTTGGGGAAGTGCGTGTTGAGCGCGATCTTCACCATCGCTTTGATCTTACCCTCGGGTGTCACGGCAGGGCTTTCAGGAATGCCGCGTGGTCGGGGCGGTTGTATTGCCAGAAATTTTTATATTGCGGGTGCATCACAGAGAACACCCGGGCCAGATCAGGCGCTCTCGCGTTGCTGATCTTGAACGTTGGCTCTGTCTGCCGGACGTCTGAATGATGCACCAACAACTCCACGATCGTTCGGGCGCTATAATGCGTCCACCCGGCATCGATAAGCTGTTGCGCATGGGCTTCGAAGGCAACGTAAACATGCCAGTTGTCTTTGCCATCCAGCCATTCGAGGAAGTCGTGTTTGAAGAACGGCTCGTATTTGAGCAGTTGCTGCGCCGCCGCTGGCGGGATCGGGATTTGTTGGTTACTCACATCCACCTCCGTCTCACATCCATTTCCCAAATCCTTCACTGCTCTTTTCTGAAACTGGGGCCGTTTTTTCCGCCGGCTCGAGCACTTCGGCCGACGCCGGCTCGTTCTTGTTCTTTACTGCCGCAGTACGCTTCGGCGCCTTCGGCAGGATCGCGAGGCACGAGATCACCGCCTCACCAGGGGTTAAGCCCCGGCCCTCCACATAGGTGTGCCCAGTCGATGGCGTAGCTCGGCAGGTCCAGTAGGTGGTCTTATGGTCGGCCGACGGGACGGGCCACAACGATAGGTGACATAGGCCCTTGCTCGCTGCGTCCGCCAGCATCTCCTCGATCATCGAACTTCTCCCTTAGCACATCTCGTGCGCGTTGCTGTGTGGTCTGGTAGTTGTAATAGACGATGCCGTCATACATGCTCGCGGGGTACAGCACTTGCCGCCATGTGTAGCCCACCCAGCGTCTCGGGTGATACCACGGCACCTTGAACCAGAGGCCGCGCGGATTGAACTGCCAGCTCATATCCTTGCTTTCCTGCCCTTGGCGACGTGACTGCGCGCTGCGTGCTTCTGGACGGTGGTACCCGGTAGCAGGTTGAGCGCAGCCGCTTGGCTTTGCCGCGTCGGGCAAGCCTGCTCAGTGAGGATATCGAGCGCCGCGCGCTCGGGCGTCGCATACTGCCAGCTCCCGTCGTAGTCGCCAGCGAACGCCATCCAGTCCCACACCCAGCGCCGGTTGTGGTAGCCCAGCCAGTGCCGCCAGTGCCAGCGCGGCGTGAACCGCCAGTCGCCATAGGCGATCATTTCGTTGGGAGTGTCACCGGGACCGACCGTAATTTTTTCGTACTCGTACATCGCACCTCCGTACATACTAAGGTCCTTTTTTCCAGAACGGGCATTGTTCAACTCGGCAGTAACTTTTGCATAGGCGACCGGGTTTCGGAGGAAAATTGAGACTTCGCGTCGCAGCCTCAAGCGCATGAACCTTAGGGAGTAGCGTAAGCCACTTGTTGGCCACCTCCTGCCGGGTAAATAGCTCGGGCGTTTCGCAGCCGTCTTTGAGCCAGACAAACGAAGACCTAACATGGGTCAGCTCCGGGAAGTGAGAGAAGAGACATTGCGCCATCAGCATCAGCTGCACGCTGTCCTCTAATACCTTGCCAGTTTTCCAGTCGACGACTAGTCCGACATTCTTATCAATCCGAACCACATCGCCAATGCCGCGATACCACACATCGTTAGCAAAATAAGTAGTTGGGCGGAAGTCGCGTGTGATCGCGTACTTCTGCTCCACGAATAGACGGCCAGTGCCACGGTCGATGCGATCCGCCCAGTATTCATAGTTCTGCATGGTCGGCGGCAACGGCACCTTCTGCGATAGCCGTTTCGCCAGCGTCTCGTGAACGAGATTGCCCCACTCCAGCGCTTCACCGCCCGCGTCCTTGACGGACTTCGCAATGTCCGTCTCGTACATGCGTTTCGGGCACTCGGCGTAATTCTTCAGCTTGGAATAGCTCCAGCTCCACTCCTTGCCGGGCTTGACGCCGGCTATCGCGGGGGCGTGATGCGTATCAAGTTTCATGTCGGGTCGCCTTTTGACCAGTCGTATACATACGCGTTAATTACGTGGGTTTTTTTCGGCAGTGCCGTCACCCCGTGGACGGCAGCCACTGCCAGTATCACTTTAAGTCGCTCGGCGTCAGTCGGCGCCGCGCCACCGATCATCGTGAACAACATCTCGCCGCCACACCACACCTGTTGGTTGCAGCCACTGATCCGGTTGAGCACAGGCCTGATATTGATCAACCCGGCCTCGTGGTAGAGTTTAAGGAAGTCTTTGGCGAAATGGCGCGCGGCGATCTCTTGGCCGCGCGCCATCTCAGCTTGTCGTTTCTCTTCGTGCGTCACGTCGGCACCTCAAACCAGGGAAGGCTACTGCCGCAGTAAAAACCTAGCGCGAACCGCGGCCCATCTTGAGCGCCAGCTCGTCCTCCAGCTCCTGCTGAAGCAACGCCCCGGCTCGCCAGAACAGCGCGGCACTGTGCCGAACTTTCTCGGGCTTGCCGTTGACGACGATCGTGTCGAACCCGCCGCGCTGCATCAAGTGGCGTGCGATGCAGTCAGCGTGATCATTGGACTTGCCCCGGCTCCAGTGTAGCGGCTCACCCGGGTTGTGCTTCTCGTTTCCGAGAAACGAGACGCGAGCAGCCTCAACCATGGCGTCAGGGAAATAGTCCATGAACCCGGTCGTGACCGGATACTGCTTGCGCTGGTCGCTGGTCGCCATATCGAGCAGCGATTGCGGCCGCGGCGGCTCCGGGAACGGCTCCGGTATCGTCCGGTCGGAACCTATGTCGGTCCGCAGGGCGGCCCAAGCGTCGGCGCCGGCTTTTTTATCTGCGCGCGCTTGCGCACGCGCGTTTCTGGGAGTTTTCTTAAGCAAGTGCGTTCTCCCCAGCCTTGGCACGTTCAGCGAACTCCACCTGCTGTTGGGCGAAGTGCTTCGCAGCCTGCTCCATGATCACGCACAGCGGCTCGGAGAGATACACGATCTCCACGCCCTCGCTCTGCAGGGCCACGGCGAGGCGCTGCTCGGCCTGTGCACCGTTCGATTTCTCCCAGCCCGGGAGCATCATCACAGTGTCGGCCTGTTTGCAGATGAACTCGCAGTCCTCGGCGAGTGCTTGGCGAAGCGAGAAGCCTTCGTTGGCGGCTTGTTTCTCATCGCCGGTGGGGTTGCCGGCGGATAGATCGTTGCCCAGCCGTTCAATGTCTTTTTCGGCGGGGTTGAAAACAGTGTGGCCGTCTTTGCGCAAGAGGGAAGTGACGGCATGGAATCGGGGGAAGTTGAAATGTGGGATGCCCCGCATGGGTCCCGCAAGATAGATGCTTTTTGGCTTATCGTCTAAACCGCTCATTTGGCAGCTCCATATGATGAACCTTCACCCAACTCAGCATCAAGCGGAATATCGGGTCCCCACGTAGGTGGGCGTTTCATCTCTTCTAAGATAATCTTCTTAGCTAAGTCAACACCCGTTTTCTTCACGATGAACACAAGTTCGTCATGCGCCTGCAATCGGAAGCGGTAGTCCTCGGGGTTCGCCGTGCTAAGTCCGCGCGCGCGGATGCGGAGCGCCGCGTTCATGACCACGATGCGGGCCAGCGCCTGCACGATGTTCTCCAGCAGCTTGGCCCCGTACAGCCGATGCCACGTCTTGCCGTAGCGGTAGCGATACTCGGTGCGGTTGGTTTCGGGATCGAAGCGCTGGCCCGGGTCGGCATATAATAAAGAGAGGCCGCTCGGCAGGACCACCTCGCCGTACTTTATAATGCACGGCCCGAACTTCACCTGCCCGCCGCTCGGCGTCAGCCAGAACGCGCCGATGTGCCCATTGAGGATATTCCACGCGCGCGGCATCTGGTGGTAACGGCGGCGATACGTGGTCACGGCCTTGTCGCCCAGTGCGCGGTTGTAAATCTTGGAAATGTCCAGCCCGTCTTTGCGCGCGGACATGATCACCATGCCGTCGAACTTGTCCTTGCCGGCGCCATAGCCCAGCCCAAGGATGCCTGTCTTGCCTATGAACCCCTCAATCGGGAAGATCAGCTCGCCGTTGGGGTGTTTCAGCTTCCTGTTCACGGGATAGCCGAAGATGTCGGTAGCCAGTTGCGAGTATGGGTCCTTCTTGTCGCGGAACTCTTGCACAAGGGTCGTACAGCCACTGATCCATGCCGCGATGCGGGCTTCGATCTGCGACAAGTCGCATGTCACCACAGTCTCGTCATCACAGACGACGAGGCTCTGTCGTAATTTGCTTTTACCTTTTGATCCGCGGACGGTCGGCATGTTCTGGGGGTTCATTTTCCACTCCCCAGAGAGCCTATGAGTGTGCGCCCCGCCATATCGCAGAGGGATCGGCATGAAGCTGGCGCCTGTCCAGTCGAGGCGCGAGGCTCCCCAGTTGCACCCTGCAACGCTTATGAACTTCATGGTGCGGGTTTCTTCCAGCGTGGACTTCAGGCCCAGCCTAGCTGTCGCCAGTGCCGAGACATACGGGTCCACGTCTGCTTGCAGTTTCTCCATGAACTCGTCGGTCTTGGCGAATGCCGGGACCAGGGCGCCTGTCGGGGATATCTTCTCTTCGACGTCAACGCCACATCGCTCTAGCTCGTCACGAAAGCGATCGGTGCTCATGAGCAGCTTGGGATCGATATTGTTGGCATCGCGGAGCAGTTGCGCCTTGGCGTCCTGCACGTCGACCAGATGCGCGTTCAGCATCTTGGTGTCGCACAGGAAGCGGGGCTCTACTGCGCACCTCAGCGTCATGTCCATCAGCCGGCGCTCGGCGGGCGGGAAGCCGGGATAGAGGATTTTCAGCGCGGCTTCGCAAATCTCGTTGTCGCGGATCGCGTAATCTTCGAAGTCTTTCATCAGGCCGCGGCCTATGATCTCGTCCCGCCGCATGCCCATCACATTGGCGAGGGCAGTGCCCTTGGCCGGCAGATTGAAATGGTCGGCGATGGCTTTGAGCGACACACCGTGTTTCAGCTCGTGGCCTATGAGCGCGCGGGCCATGCCCATCACGTCCAGCATCAAATCTGGCACCCAGCCGTAGCGATAGCTCAGGATCGAGTTATCGAACAAGCTGTTGAAACTTACTGTCGTAGTAATTTTGGGATCAAGCGAGGCGAGGAATGCCGGGAAGTCCGGCCCCTGCACAATCCGGTGCAGGGGCTCGTTGTTCAGTCTGACCGCGGCAATCTGTAACTCAAACCTCTGGTCTAAGATGTAGTTGGGGGTGGGCATCTTACGCAACGAGTAATCTTTGTCGTAATAGGTCTCAAGATCAAAGATCAGGAAGTTGCGCTTCGTTGGGGACATGCGGGTGCCTACAGGTAATAAGTTCGCTGTTCAGTCTGCCATCTCTGACCATCGACATTAGCGCTCACTGCTTGAAACGTCAACCACAAATGGTCGCGTGAGGGGGATCGATGGTCTGTCGGCAAGAACCGTGCAGCAGCGATCGTTGCCAGTGTCCGGCGGATCATGGGCGTCACCTCGGCAATGCCGGGCGGGGTATGGAAACGCGAGGGGGTGTCCTGCAGATCGGCCAGTGCCGGCGCGTTGCTACATAGCTCCAGTATCGGCGGCCAGTAGTAACGGATCGCGCCGGGCGTGGCGTTCTTGTTCAGCCACCTAAGCAGATATTTGCACTCTTCGAACTGCTGGTGGATGCCGCTCATCACTTCTATGTGAAGTAGCAGTGCTTCACTGCCCTCTTGCAGGAACAAAGCAGTGGGCTGGATCGCTGGCCAGTTGCAGGGATCGCGGTAGTTAACGACGAAGTTCGAGCCCGCAGCGATCGGATACGCGATCACATCCGATGCCGCACTAACTAAATGGAATGCCGCCGCTGCACGCTCCAGCACATTGGGGGGGAACAGCAGCTTCACAGTGTCCTCGCGGGATTTCTCCCATGGCGCCATGGCGCTCATGTAGCGGGCGCACAGGATGTTAAGATTGTTGAGGCCCGCTTGCATGTGGACGTCGCCCAATGACGAGCGTTCTTCGCGGCCACCTAGCCGTTTGCGAGTGTATGACATATCTCGTTCCTCCATTCGTGAGATTTGACTTTTGCTCCGTGAGTTGTTATCCCGCAAGCGCGTGCACGGGCAGCGATGCGGGATAACAACTCACATTTTTACTGCGGCGGTAATCATCGCTTCGGGTGGATACGAACGACGTCGCCGTAGGGGTACTTGACGTCCGTGGTGCTGGCCCAGATTGTCAGATAATCGGGCTCGTTTTTCGGGAAGCTGACGTAGCCGTCCGTGAACCCAATGAACACCTCAGGCCGTTCTTGGTGGGTATCGATCCAGTCCATCACCGGCGTGACGCTGGTACCGCCGCCACCGCCTGCACCGTCTTTGTCCAGCGATGCCTTCATAGCGGCCATGTCGGAGGCTTCAGCCAGCTCGTCGACACGGTGGATCGCCGCGTCACACCAGCAGATGCTCAACCGTTTCGGGCAGCAGTCATCCACGATCGCGCCCAGCTCGGCGAGATACTTGGACAACTCCAGCTGGCTGATTGAGCCAGAGGTATCGCACCAGACGACCACCCAGCCGGCGCCATTGCCGGACTTGGACGGCAGCGCGATATCCTGCCAGATGTAACGGCGATCGGGCTTGCGCCAGTTGTAGCTGCCGCTACCGACCTTGCGGTTGAAGATGCCGCGGATGTGATCGGTCCAAGGCACTTCAGGTTCAAGGATATCCTTGAACATGCGCTTCAGCGCCCCGGCCATGTTACCTTGCGCCTTCATGTTCTCCAGCGTCTGTGCGGCCGCCATTTCGACGCCCCACTGCTGGGAATTGCGCTGGTGCTGCTTACCGTTGGACTTCCCAGGCTTCAGCAGCTTATCGAACGGCTGGTGCTTACCCGTCTTGCTGCCGCCGCTCTCTTCGTCCTCATAGACACGCTTGTAGACTTCGCAGATGCCGTCGCTGGCTTTGGCGATGGTGTCATCGCACAGCACATTCGGCGGCATGCTGCCGATCTTGCTGTCGCGCAGCAGCGGGTTGATCCGGAAGTCCATCGCCTTCTGCATTGTTTCCTCGCGGAACGGCAGTGATCCACCGCCGTCCATCGGGACTACGCCACGCTGGGCGCATACCCGTAGGAACTCCACGTCGCCATACACATTGTGCATCACTTCGTGACCGATAATGAACACGCGCTCTTTCAGATTGTACTTGCTGAAGAACGGATCGGGATTGATCAGGATGTTCTGCGCGTCGGTCGCTGCTGTCGGCACGTCTCGCGTCGGCACGATGCCGTACTTGCCGTCATTGTTGATCAGCAGCTTGTAGAACAGATGGCGGAAGCCGGGCGCTGTCCAGCTCATGAGGCTCATAGTCTCGCCCCATGCAGCTTCCTGCGCGGGAGTGAGCACACAAGGCTCGGGCATCTTGTCTTCCACTTCCTGATCAGGCGGTGGCGGGGCGATTTTGGTCTTGGCCATTATCTGTCCTCATCGTTCAGGGTTTCACTAATGAGACGAATTTTGCTGTACGCATTCTTCGCCTCCATGATGCACTTCCAGATATCCTCCTCAAGTGCTTCTTGGTCGAACCGCGACAACCGTTCGATCAGGAAGCGCTCGGCGAACGAACGGAACCGGGTGTCAGGGCTGCGTCGGGCAGTGGCTTGTCCCGCGGCCGGCATTACCGCCTGAGCCATGCCAGACGCATTGTTCTGCTGCGAACCCTGAACCATGGTCGCAAGCTGTCCCACCCGCTGCTGGCTCGAGACTGTATCGTAGCCTTTGCGATACGCGCGGTTCAGCGCCGGATCACAGTTCTGCAGATAGCTTGGCGGGATGCCTTGTCGGGCATGCTGCGCCCCCTCGGCGTAGGCGCGCCGCTCGTCGGGGTTGCTATAGGCCATTTTTCAGCGCCTCCATCATCTCGCTGCTGATCGGCTGAATTTCGTCGTCCTCAACCAGCCCGTTGATATCCTTCAGGTCCATCAGCATGATGTTCCTGTGGGCATAATGATTAGTCTCGCTGTTCATGTCCACCTTGGTTGAGCCCTTGATATCAGTGAGCAGCTCGGCAGTTGCGACCAGCTGCTGGCACGCTTTTAAGAATGTCTTTTCGAACTCTGGCGCCTTGCCGCTGTCAGTGAAGTTGACCCGCAAGCGCAAATTGAACTCTGTCTGCATTTTCTCCTCCGTTGGTTACTGTGGCAGTAAGAATTGACCACGGCGGCCCGAAGGCCGCCGGACGTCAATGCTTATTGCGACAACGCGCTCAATACCGTGACGAGCGTTGCGTTCTTCGCGATCCAAGCCTGCATCGCCGGGTGGTTGACGATGCCCTTGTAGTCGCGTCGGAGCAGGGCCGAAATGAACGTGATGCTCATATCCTTGGGCATTTTCGTTCCCTGCGCGTCTGGCGTCGTCATGTACTCGATGACTTGCGCCAGATGCTCGGACTTTGCATACGATGCCAGTTGGTAGGCCATCAGCATTTGCATGTCCGCCTTGGTCGGACGAGGCGTGCCCTTGGGATCAGCGACAACATCCTCATACGCTGGCAGCTGAAGCATGAACTCCAGATGCGCTAACAGGCTCTGTGCGGCCGGCTGACCGATCGTGCCTGCGATTGCCGTGATGGTGTTCGCGTCCACCTCGGTATTGCCCTGATCCTCCCACTTCACTTGCAGGTATCGATCTACGGCACACAGCTGCCGCGGGTTGCACCACGGTCCCTGCTCCTTGGGCTCGCCCTCGAACAGGATATCCGGGTGGTTCTTGGCCCAGGCTTTGATCACCGGGGTAGTCTGCCATTTGCGCCCTTGGTGAACGTATGGCTTGTCGGCGAATGCCAGCCACAACTCGGCGTCTGGGTCGATGTGGATCGCAGTACGGCGTGCGATACAGAAGTCAAAGTCTTTGGTCACGCCATATCGTGGCCCAACATTCGTAGCGCCAACACGAACTGAGCCGGGTGGAAGATACCACGGCGCAGTGCCGCCATTGAGCAGGATTTCAGCGGCTGACCGCTTGGTGTCCGGCTCGCCCTGACCGTACTCGTCAAGGATCAGGAAGCAGCGATCGAACATGAACGCGGGCTGCGGCGGTCCGCCCAGTCCGTCCGTCATCATGTACCAGAGCGGGCAGCTCGGGTCGGTGACAGTGATGGTGCGCTCAACACCGTCGATCATGTATTTGCGCTCGCCCTTGAACAGAACGCCCACCATGTCCATCGGCGTTTGGGTCGCCAAGAACACTGTGCTGACGCCCCAACGAACTCCGGTCTTGAGGCCCTCGTCGCGGAGCTGCTCGAATACTGAATAGAGCATCTGGCTCTTGCCAAAGCCCGACTGGCTGTCCACTAGAACAGCGTTGCCGGCTTTCGCCATTGCCATGATCTCTGCTCGTGCCTGCATAAGGTTCATGATCTCTCCTCTTTGTTGGGGCTGACGGCCTTCGTCAGGTGGCGTCTCACGCCACGATGGCGCCGCGTCGGGCACGGCACCATTTCGGCCTTATCGGAACAGCCAAGAAATGACGCGACAGAATGCCCAGTATCCTGTCGCCGCACCCAGCAGGATCACAGGGGCGGCCATGTCGTCTGCGGTGCGAATGCGGCCAGCATGGATCGCCGCAGCAAAAATGATCCATCCAAAGAACGCAGTCCAGCCACTGAGCATAGCCATCTTGCGGTAGGCGCCAGATAAATTCATGTTCAAAACCTCCGTCGGTTGGGGGTGAAGTTACGTCAGTCCAAGCATCTCATTAAGTGCCTGCATTTGTACAGCAGGAACTCCGATCGGCGGCGCAACAAGCGGCGGCGAGGCGAAGAACTTTTTGCCCTCGGGCCAGATGGTGACTAGCTTCTCGGTGGTGCGCACGCTCTTCAGCAGCAGCTTCAGCGTGGCTTCGGCACTGGTCTTGTCTTTCTTCAGCGTCTCGCTGTCGCCCTGCCACTGCCTGATCTCGTTGACCAGCTTCTCGTGCTTGTCGAGCGACAGTATGCCGTAATTGTCGTAGTTGTAGTAGTTGTATGGCACAGCCACCTCGATCCGCTTGGAAAACTTGCCTTCTGCATCCTTCGCGAAATACTTTGCTTGCAGCAGCACAGTCTGCCCGGCGACGTTGATCTTCAGCTGGTTCGTCATCTTGAACCACTCGATATTGGGCCGCCCTTCAACGGCCCTGAACTTCTCGATCATGTGGCGCATTGAGAGCGGCGTCACCGCGTTGTAAGCGCGAACGAACAAGTCTTGCTCGTGCTTTTCGAGTTTGATCTGCTCGTCAATGAATTTCTTCATTGTGGCGTTGCGAATGATCTCTTGTCGGATGGCTTGATTTAACTGCATGGCCTACCTTTCCCACACGTAGTGCGGATTGCTGAGAATGTAGCGGCCCACCAGCCGATCATGAGCAACAGCGGCGCTGGCTTTCATGATATCGAACAGTGTCCGCTCCATCGCGATGGCTTCCGCTTGTCGCGCATCGGCAGTGCCTGCCAACGCCTTGCGGAAGTAGTTGTCGAAGATTTCCCGGTGCTCCGGGGTCAGATGCTTGCGTGTGCTCACTACGACCTCCCTGTTGGAATGGACAGCAGGATCATCATCACGCCAAGCGTGACAATAAAGCCCTGCTGGTTGTTGAAGCCGATGTAGATCGCGAGAATGCTCGCGATCCTCACGGCGTTGTCTTGTAGGTGCCGAGACGCTTGCGCAGGCTGTCGCGGGCATTGATGATCTCAGGGCTCTTGTCCTGCGCAGTGCCGTGCGACGCACTGCCATCGATCAGCTTGTCAAGCCGCTTTACTGTGGCAGCAATGATATCGGCGGCGCTCATGTCGTCGGGCTGCGGGCGGAACAGGAACTGGTCCAGCTGGTCCTCAGGGATCAGGTGGTCGATCTTCATTTGCGCCCTCGCATAGTTGAGGATGCAGTTCTGCGCGTCATAGAGCGTCTTGGCGACCGCAGGGTTGGCTTTGTGCTTGGCGCGGCGTGCCAGCAATTCGTTGGTGGTGTTGATCGGCTCGCCAACGCCACCCTTGGGCCATGCACCGAACCGCACCATGGCGCGGACACAGCTTGCTACCTTGCTGTGCTTCGGCGATTTGGTATCGAGTGGCGCATTGCCGGTCGATGCCGTGACATACTCCATGGCGATCTTGCCGGCATCGTCAATGTCGGCGCCATGCTTGTTGTGCTTCAGGTCGAGCACACCCAGGTAGCTGCCCTCCAGTGTCTGGAGCATCAGCTTGGCTTGGGTATCCTTGCCCTTGCCGCTCGCTGTGCCCAGCTCACGGGCGATAGCGAGCACGTCGTCGAAACTTGGTTTGTTCGTCATATGCTTTCCTTTCAGTACGCTCTGGTGAAACGCCGCTCGGCTTTGGCGGCCGCTTGTTCGGCGCGTCGGGCACGCCGCCCGTCGCGCTGAATTTCCAGCCACACTGTATCGATCAGTGAGGCTAGCTTGTAGTTCGCATAGATCATGCCGCTCGGCGTGTGGCAATTCCAGACGTAAGAAGCACTCGGAGGCAGATGGTTCAAGCGACTAAATTGATATCCGGGTGTCAACGCGATCTGCGCCATCATTACGCGCTGTGCGTCGCTCAACTCCGCAATGTCGATCTCTTCATCTGTCTGCATCAATCGTCTCATTATAGTAGCGCGCGATCATCATCAGCAGGACGCTCAGGCCGATCGCGAGCTGCGATACGTCGATCATATCATTGCGCGCTGTCCAATGTCTAATGGCGCCCCAGCCGACGAGCCGAAACTGCCAGCCGGCCATCACATACTGCGCCATCTGCACGCGCTGCGCCTCGGTCAGCGCCTCAATGGTCGTTTCCTCAAGTGTGCGCAGCATCTGTCACCTTTTTTGCCCAGCTCATTGCCGTGGTCTTGCTGAAGAACCATGGGAAGCGCGATGGTCTGACCTGTTCATTCTCAGCGATATCCTTGGGCGGTAGCGCGATCCACAAGCCACGTTTGAGGTAGTGATCGTCGACGATGGCACCGTGTATGCCCATCATCGGCAGTGACTGGCCCTCGAACACCCAGCCGCGGAGCAGCAGTGCCGCCTCCATTGTTCGCAGGTGGTTGTGCCTGCGACACTTAACTCTTTTCGTTGGATAGCCCATCGTTGCCACCTTTTTCCTTGGCGATCGTGGTGGCGCGACGTTGCGCCACCTCCTGGAGGATCATCATTACACCATCGGCCATCAAGCCGCACGCCGCCATGGTGGTAATCAGCTCGCGACGCTCCGCTATCGCGTGGAGCGCCTTGCTGATCGCGCGGATTTGCGTGTTGTAGAACTCGCCATCCTCGAACGTCATTGGGGTAACACTTCGACTGCCCAGAGGATCAGCTGCAACAGCAGCCAATAGGTGATGGCAGCGCTGCACAGCGCAAGGAACATCCCGAAGGCGCGCCAGTGATGCAGGTGCCGGCCGTAGCGTTGCTTAATCCGCATTGATCAACCTTTCTATGGTTTTGGGGGTGATATCCTCGCGCAGGTACAGCCCACGGCGCTGCAATTCTTCGCGCAAGTCCGCGAGTGAGTGCAGACCGAAGTTAGGCAAGCGCCTCAACTCTGCTGCCGACATTGAGATTACATCGCGCAACGTGCGGCAGTTCGCGTACTTCAGGCAATTCGCAACGCGAACGCTGACTTCCATCTCATCGGCCAGCTCGTCCAGCGGGTCAACGATTTCAGGCGGCTGCGCAGCAGCGAGCATGGCCTTGCGGAGTTTATCGTTGCGCTCAATGAGCGCGACGTTCTTCTGTGCATAGTCGATGAACAGTCGCTTGACGTTCAAATCGAGACGCTCGAACGCTAACAAGGCGTTGTCTAGCGTCGGTATATAATTGCCCATTACCTTGCTCCCTTGTCACCCGCACGACGGCACCAAATTGTGTGCACCTTGTCAAGTTCTTCCTGCTGGATGCGCGCCCAAACGCTCTCGTTCACTTGGTGAACGGGCATGCACAGCTCCACTTGGGGCATTTGCTCGTCCTCATCGCTAATTACTGCGGCAGTAAACGCGATCTCGCGATCGACCACCGCAATGTTCAGCGGGTTGATCTCGCCGTGGTGCGCATGGTGCCACACCTCGAACAAGCGTCTTGCCACATGGGCAGAAGACGCCTCAATTGTCCTTGAAACTTCGCAGTGGCTCACTCGATACATGTTCATAGCGCACTTCTCCATCTTCCAGGGTTGCAATTAGCGTGCCATTGTCGATAGCTTCCAGCACGCACTCAAGTTCGGGCCGATAGCCGCCATCGTTGGCAGCTTTCTGCTTGCGGTGACACACCCAGCACAGCTTCAGCCCGATCTCTTTCTTGTCGGCACACAATAGACAGAAGTTCAGCTCGCGATGTTTCGTGTGCCACGCCGTGATACGATTGGTGTCGCCGGCAAATGCCGTCGGGTAATTTTGCTTGTCCTGCTTCGTCGGCATATTCAGAATGCTCCTGTCATGAGGACCAGCGTGGTCCAGAGATAGCCAGCAAGAAACGCGCCAAGCGTCGCCTGTGTCATCGTTCTACCTTGCCAGTCATGGGGCTCTCCGATTACTGTGGCAGTAAAATAACGGAATTTAACGGGTTTGGCCCAAGTTGCTGCCGATGAAAATTAACTAATCAAAAAGCGGGGGAGCCAGGGTCCTAGGCGCAAGGCCATTGTGGGTCCAGCTACGGCTCCCCCTAGTTTGCTGAAGCGAGCAGGGAGACAAGCCTACTCGTTCAGGAACGCCATCCTGCGGCCGAAGATGGTGCGGCGCGCTTCGGAAGCACTATCAGCCCACGCCCACGCCATCGGCTTGACCGGCCGGTTGGTGACGCTGTCAGCGACATATGCCGCGTATGCCCGTTCAGCATCGGCATCGCCAATGCTGAGATGGAACCCGGCACGAGTGCGCCGGCGGATGACCATGCGGTCGATGCGGCTGGTGGTCCGTGGGTCATGATCTGGGAACTTGACTGTGCGGCTCATTGTGCTCTCCGTGGTTGAGTGACGCCGTTTGGCCGTCGCGATTGCCGCGTCGGGCGGCGGCCCCAATCCACGCGCGCGAGGGGCTAATAGGGCGTTTATCGGCATGATGAATGGCCGCTGGCAGCGCGGGAGGCGCTGCCTTGCGCGGGTAATTGGGGGAGAGTTCATATGGTAATTAGGTAGTGGTTTGGGGCTTCAGAAAAACAGGTTGCTTTTTGGTAATGTTAGGGGATGGAACCCGAGTACAACCTGAATGGGTCTAAATGTCTAAATGTAATGTCATTTTTTGGGTGGGTCGTATAGAGGGTCGCCCTATGGCCCGTGTACATTACAAAATTGTAACCTTTTTTTCTTGATGTTCCCGGCTCCGGCTAAGTCATTGTTTTCTTTATATATTTTAGTCCATAGTACCTTAAATCAAGAAGCTGCGCTGACATTTAGCTGCCGGGCGAAAATGACCTCAGGGGCCTTAGGGCGATTCTCTATATGCCCGACCCGAAAAAACACCTGACATTTAGACATTTAAAAATTTTTCGGGCGAAAAGGTAACAAGATCAAACACTTGTAAATGTCAGCACACTTTCCCCGGAGGCTGACATTAACACACAACCGCCTATGAGCGTAGAAAATAAACGCATTAATTCGCGATGCAACCTGCCGTTGCCCGACGGGGCGAGATTGCCGGGCCGAATAGCTCGGTCCGGTTTCACACAAAGGAACCTGACATGACCGCATCATCCACAACGGAAGAACCAAAGGTTAACTGGGTTGTCATCGATGTGAACGCTCTACCCGCAGAAGCTGCAAAGCTGTTTGTGGAACAAAAAGCGCTCTATCATGCCTACGTCGAAGGCAAGCTGCGCTGGCAGAACCAGATGATTAAAGACGCGGACCTTGGTGAAGGCGAAACACTCGCTTTCAACTTCAAATTTGGCAACACCAGTTACGGAGTTGTCCCGGTCAAAACGGCAACAAAGACTTCTCGCAAGGCGGTTTCGTTCGCGGAAAGCATTGCGGCCCACAAGGCCAAGGTTGCGGCCGCCGCTGCTACCGAAGCACCGCGATTGATCAAAAAGGTAGCGTAATAAGACAAGGCAAAGGTGGCGCGACGTTGCGCCACCGCTGCCCGACAAGGCAAAGGTGGCACCCTGACATGGTGCCACCTTCAAACCACCCGGAAAGGGCGAGACAATGAGCAAAGCGATTGTTATTTATCTGCGCAAGCTGGAACTGCAGAAGTTCCGTAACGGCTAGAGCGAGAGCTACCCCAAGCGGGCACGAGGGTTTATCCCCCCGCCCGCTTGGACAGCCCCGCGCTCTTGGCTTCGCCAAGAGGGGGCCTGAAAATATGTAGGGGGTAAAATCCGAGCCTTAAGACTTTATTAAGGTGGCATGGGTAAAAAGGTGTCACCCTTACCCCAACCCAGGATTTTCCCCATGGCATCCATCCCAGCCCAGCCACTCGAGAGCCTCGACTACGAGCCCTACATGGACATCCCGCGCGAGGACTTCCACGAGTTCGTTTCCGATATCGTGAAGGCGCTCACCAAGAAAAAGTTCAGCCGCAAGGATCGCATCGAAGCTGCCGAGCTGATCGGCGCCATCGCCGTCACCCTCGAGACGGCATATCATGATGCCACCCAGGCGCTCGATGGCGCAGTCACCGACTACTTCATCGATCGCTTCAAGGGCGACGACGACAATGGTGACAAGAGGAACGCATACAGGTTCCAAATCGGCATCATGCCGATCGCCTCCGACACCCACCGTCCGATGACGGAGGACGAGATGTTCGAGCGCCGCGCCACCCCGAACGCCAAGCTGTACAAGAAGCTGGAGAAGCAGGGGCTCAGCCACGACGAGATCGTGAAGCTGCTGTTTGAAGGCGACGAGAAGACACGAATGCGTGATGGTGACACCCCTTCACCCTGGGCCGTGCCCCCGGGCACCTTCGACCCTGCTGAGGAGGTCGGTATCGAGGTTAGTAGCGACCCCCAACGCGATACGCCCTTCGGCGACGATGTTAACCCCGAGGCGCCCCGTGCCGGCTGGCTCGATGCCGACTGGAGCGATATACACAATATGCCGGATGATCCCAAGCCGACGCTTGACACCGCGCAGGAGCTGGGGCAAGAACACGCGCCGAAAATAATTAACGGTAATGTGGAGCAGATCACAGACGCCGCCTGAACTACGTACTAAAAAGCCCCCGACGATCCGTACTTCCGGGACTGTCGAGGGCTCTTAAACGGCCGGCTTACCACCTAGGTGGTGGGTCTGTTCCTGAATGGGGCATCATGAGTGCTCCGGTTGGGGTTGGTGTCGGCGCGGTGGATGTATCCGCCCGACACCAACACCTTACTACCTTGACACGTTCCCGGCTGAGCAAAACAGCTCACTACACAATGAAGTGATCGCGACATGATCTTGAACTCCGACAGCGTTCGACTAGCAGGCGAGCTGATCTTTGCCGCCATGCTGTTCGTCGGACTTGTGCTCTGGGCCGACAAGATCGAGAGTAAGAAGGCTGCACGCGCGCGCGACCGCGCCAAGCGGCTCACGCATAAGAGAGACGACGATGACAAACATGTTTAAGGAGTGTCGACTTGCCGCACAGTCCTGCAAAGACGAGGTCAAGCGCGCCGCGCTACGTCATCGGACCGACGAGTGTAAAGAGGTCTTTGACCGGTTCAACCTGTCGGCATCTCGTGAGGACATGGAGGCTCTCGTTGCAGCTTGGACCCGCATGGTGCGTGCTCTTGATCGGGTGGCTCCTCTACCTGACGGTGATCCTGCTGGCGCCGGCCGGCTCCGCGCCCCTGGCACCACTTTTGTTCACGATCCTGACATATACGACGCCTTAAGGAAGGTAGCCTAAATAGAGAGTGGGCCCGCCCGCCCGTGGAGAAGCCGGCATAGCACCGGGTACTCTTGTCTGTTGGGGACGAGGCAGCGGCGGGTCCACTTAATTTTTCTTGACACTCGCCCGGCGGCAGTTACTGTGGCAGTAACCAACCAGAGGGAACACCCCCATGCCGCTGCAGCTCGTCATCACCGAAGACCCATCCAAAGAAGTCAACATCTTCGACATCGACCCACTCGACCGGGCGCGCGCCGTCCGCCTCGCCGACGAGGGCATCCCCGTCCGCGCCATCGCGAGAGGACTTAAAGTGCCGAGCGACACTCTCTATGATGCGCTGCGCGAGGCGCTCGAGGAGGGCCGCATCTGCGAGCTGCCACGAGACGACTGGCCACCCGGGAGCGCGCGCAGCCAGCGCGCCATATATGCCGGCACCATCCTCGAGAACGAAGACCAGCTGCAGATGATCTGCGCCCGGGTCTTCAAGACCACCAAACAACAGTCGGCAGTCGTCGCCGTCCTGATCAAGCGCCGGGAGATCACCAAGGCGCAGGTCCACATCATCCTGCAAGAGAACCGCCCCGCCTCCAACCACGCGCCCACCGACGAGAAGATGGTCGACGTGGTCATGTTTCACATCCGCAAGAAGCTGAAGGTCCACGAGGTCCCGATCGACACCATCTGGGGCACCGGCTACGCCATGCCGGCCGTGCACCGCGACCGCGCCATCAAGCTGCTAGAGGAGAACGCCACCGCCTACGCCGCGTACCCGGGCGTCGAAACGAAGGAGGCCGCGTGATGTTGGAAGGTCAAGACGACGGCATCCTGCTCATCATATTGGTCATTGCCATTATCATGTGTGTCATATGACAACCTCGATCATCGACGAGGACGTGCTGCTCACCATGCTCCACGCGCCTGTGACCAAGGAACACATCCAGCAGCTCCAGACCGGCGCCGCCTACACGCTGCTCGACATGTACGATCGCAAGGTGACACGCGAGGAGTATATCATCGGGATGCAGATGGCGCTCGATGCCTACAACTCGCTGGGGAAGCTGTGGGTGCTCGCGGTGATCGAGAACAAGGTCGCCGCCGGCGCGCCGCTTGAACCTCTGCTGGCGGCCAGCTACAAGGCGGTGGAGGAGCTGGGCGCAGAGCAGGCCACCGCGCTGATCGCGTACGTCAAGCGGCTGAAGGAATGCCCAGAAACAGGGGACACGATAAATTGAGCGATCTCGAGGACACAGGGTTTGACGACGTGCTTGCCGGCGGTGCAGTTTGGACCGAGCCCGATACGTCAAACGTGACTGGACCAAATGCCATCACCATCGAACCAGCCCCGGCCGTTCCCCTATCACCACACGTATGCAAATCTTCCAGCGGAGATCGGTGCGATACATGTTTTGGGCCTGTCCCAGCTTCGGACGCCCCCGAAAAAATCCAGGCGCCGCTCACCGCGGAAGCCATTGAGGCTACTAAAATCCTCGTTACGCTCCCGCCGCTCAGCTACGCTGATCTCGCTATTCTGGCACGCGAGGTGGCAATGGATATTAGGGTCCGAAATGAAGTTCTCTCGGGGTTCAATTTAAACGAGACACAGTATGAGTACCTCGAAACGCACAACGAGTTCTACAAGCACGCCCTCAAAACGGCGTGCGTCGAGTGGCATAGTCCGCTCTCCTCACAAGAACGGGTGCGTCTTGTGGCTTCGACCATCCTCGAGGAAACCCTACCCAGGTTGGGAGCTAGGATGCACAATGACCGCGAGCAGCTGCCCGGCGTCGTCGAAGCTGCTAAACTCTTTGCAAAAATGGCCGGTGTGGGTGAGCGAGACACTGGGGCTGCGCCTGCTGGCGAACGTTTCGTTATTAACATTGACCTCGGCGGAAACAAAAAAATTGTCGTTGGAGCAGAAGCGCCAAAGGCGATCGCTGCTGGGATCGATACATCAGGCGCGCAGGGTGGCGTCTGGCCAACACAATTTGAGCTGCCGGAAGTACAACCAGACCCCGAAGGGAAAAGCTAACCAGCACCGGGTTAATCACAGCCTGCAGACTGCCGCGAGGAAGCACAACTATGAGCTCAGCCCCAAGGGCCGGGCTCGCAAGCATCGATATGCAACGTCGCCATTGGGGCGATCGAATAAGAGGAAGTACCAACATGCCATCCGCGCCAACCAAAACCGATCTCGACAAGCTGCATGACGCCGAGAAGATCATCCGCATCCGTCAGCAGGAACTTGCCGATGCCCGCGCCACCATCAAGCGCCTCACCACCAACGAGGACGATGCGCGCACGATCCGGGAGAACATCTACAAGATTGCCGGCTATGACCCGTCGCCTCCCGAGTGGACTTTACGTGAGGGTCGAGCAGGTGCGCGGGGTGTACCAGCTACCATCTGGTCCGATTGGCACTACGGCGAAGTCGTCCGGATGCCGGCCATCAACATCTACGACAAGCGGGTCGCCAAGCGGCGCATTGAACGACTGGTCCAGACCACCGCTGATCTTGCTCTCAACCATATGGGTCGCGCAAAGATCACTTACCCGGGCTGCATCGTCGCTCTGGGCGGCGATATGCTCGGTGGCGACATTCATGAGGAGCTGATGAAGACCAACGACCGCACCACGCAGCAGGCGATCGAGGACTTGATCGACCTGATCAGCGGCGGGCTCGAGACGATGGCTTCAGCTTTCGGTAAGTTGTTCGTGCCATGTGTAGTCGGCAATCACGGCCGCTCCACCAAGAAGATGCAGATGAAGGAGCGCGTGTTCACTTCCCACGAGTGGAACGTCTATTGCGGCGTCGCTCGGCACTTCCGGAGGAGCAAACATGTCCAATTCTGCATTCCGGAAACGGCCGATTGCGCCTTCAATATCTTTGATCATCGATACCTGCTTACTCACGGCGACAGCCTGGGTACGAAGGGTGGCGACGGCATCATTGGCGCGCTCGGACCAATCCTGCGTGGAACACTTAAAACGCATCGAAGCGAAGCGCAAATTGGTCGCGACTTCGATACTCTGCTCATTGGCCATTGGCACCAATACATCACGCTGCCGGGCCTCATTTGCAACAACAGCCTTAAAGGCTACGACGAGTATGCTCACCTCACACTACGCGCGCCTTATTCAAGACCTAGTCAAGCGCTCTGGTTCACCCATCCGGAACACGGAATTACTGCGCATTGGCAAGTCTATCTCGAGGGAAAACTCCAGCCAATGACGACCGCCAAACCATGGTGCTCGTGGCAAGAGTTTACGGATACGCGGAGGGCCGATGCCGACGCATACCTAGGGCGGATGTAATGGGGATCAACTACAAAGCCCCGCACACCTGCGCGCAGTTCATGGCGAGCCAAGCGTTCGGCCGCGTGATCGCTGGGCCCGTTGGGTCCGGCAAGACCACGTCTGCCGTGATCGAAATGCTGCGCCGCTCGATGGAGCAGAAGCCGGGCGCCGATGGGTATAGATACACACGCCACGCTATCGTCCGGCAAACCCTGAAGCAGCTGAAGGACACCGTGCTCAAGGACTGTCAAGCATGGCTTGGCGGCCTCGGGCTGTGGAAGGTGTCGGAGGGAGTGTTCCATGTTCAATTCGGTGACGTTCGCTCTGAGTGGGTCTTTATTCCCCTCGAGAATGCAGAGGATCAGGCTCGCTTACTTTCTATGCAGCTCACAGGCGCGTGGCTCTCGGAGGCAATCGAAATGGACCTTGATGTGCTTGGTCCTTTGTCCGGCCGTCTGGGCCGCTATCCCTCGGGTGCGCAGGGCACTCCGACATGGCACGGCTGGATTGCGGATACTAACTTCCCGACGGAAATGACGCCGTGGCACCAGTATATGGAGAACCCGCCGCCGGACATTCAGATTTTCAAGCAGCCGTCTGGCCTGTCGCCCGATGCCGAGAATTTGAATTGGCTGGTGCAAAACGAAGAGAGTATAAAATTGCCGATCGACCATCCGGTAAGGGTCGCGCAGGGGAGGAAGTACTATGAGCGCTTTGTCGAGCAGTTCGGCGACAACAGCGACTGGGTGCGCCGCTACGTCAAGGCCGAGTACGGAGACGATCCTTCAGGAGCCGCGGTCTTCAAAAACACTTTTCGATCCGACTTTCACATCGTCGATGACACGCTCATCATCCCAAGCTATCCTCTCCTCATTGGCCAAGATTTTGGCCGAAACCCTTGGTCGCTGATATGTCAGATGGATCATTTAGGACGCCTTCTAGTGCACGAAGAGGTGCCCGGGACCAACGTCGGGCTCGAGAAGCACGTCAATCAAAATCTGCGTCCGCGCCTCTACGGAGCAAAATATCTTGGAATGAAGGTAGCGGTCGTTGGCGATCCGAGCGGGATTGCCAAAGGGAGTATTGGGGAGGAGAGCTGTTTCGATGCCCTACTTCGTTTGGGGTTCCCCTGTTTCCCGGCGCCGACGAATGATATCGAGCCGCGGCTGCGCGCGGTGGAAGCGCTCCTGTCCCGCCAGACCAACGGCGGCCCCACTCTCTTGATCTCGCGGGCCGGGTGCCCGTTCCTGTGCCGCGCCATGAGCGGCGGCTATCGCTTCACCAAAATGAAAACCGGCGCGCTCCGGACGGTTCCGGACAAGACCGACAAGGAAGGGTTCTCGCATGTGGCTGATGATCTGCAGTACGTTGCTTCTGTTGTTCACGGTGGCGTCGTCCCAGAGATCACCCGACGACTTCGACCGCGAACCAAGAAAAGACAAGCCATCAGCTCTGCCGGATGGACCTAGTGGAGCGCAGCTCCTCCAGTTTCCGGCCCGGGCAAGGGCGCGAGGCCTTTCGCTTCCAGCATTATCACTCGAGCCTTCAGCCGGGCGATCTTGCGGATACGCCGATTTTGGGCCCAACGTTGTACCGTTGCGCTCTCGGAAATCTGAATTAGGTACCAGATCAGGGCCACGACCGACGCGATCATAGTGGCGATGGTCGGCAACCACCCTACCCAGGTCGCCACCAGTGTCCCTGCCCCGATCGTGTTGCCCAACCACTGACTGAGGCTGTGATCCGCGTTCATTGCGCCGCTCCTTGTTGTTGACCACAACAGGTAGACGCAAGGCCGTTAACGGGTTCTTAGGGGAACCGGGTCAGTTATACTCGAACCGCAGCGCGAGTATAAAAATGTCTGATCTCGGCCAAAATGGCGTCATCCAGTTCACGCCGCCCGCACAGTTGGAGCAGCAGCTTTCTGATCAGGCATCCGCCAAGGCAGCGGCTGCGCAGACTGCCGCGACTGCCGCTCAGCCGCAGTACCCACAGCTCGCCGGCTACGTCAAGTCGCAGTTCGAGATTTTCCGGAACCACCGCAACACCGTAGCAGGCTGGAGCAACCGCATGCTCGCCGCGCTGCGCGCATTCAATGGTCAATACGACCCAACCAAGCTGCAGGAGATCACCAAATGGGGTGGCTCAACTGTCTACGCGCGAGTGATTGCGCAGAAGTGCCGAGCAGCTTCCTCATTGCTGCGCGACATTTACCTGGGCCAAGATATCCCGTGGTCACTGGCGCCGCCGAAGCAGCCCCAGGTGCCGCCGGGCATCGCTCAGGCGATCGACCAGCTGATCCAGCAGGAAGCGCAGCGCGTGCAGCAGACCACAGGCCAGCCGCCGCAGCAGAGCGATCTCGCGGAACGCAAGCGCAATCTGATCGAGCAGGCTGAAGACGCCGCCAAACGCAAGGCTGTCTCGCAAGCGCGCGACGCCGGCGACAAAATTCAAGACATGCTGACGGAGGGGGGCTACTACCACGCGCTCGCGGAGTTCCTTGTCGACCTGCCGATCTTCCCGTTCGCGGTGATCAAAGGCCCGGTTGTCAAGGTAATTCCGACTGTCGTGTGGCCACCGAACGGCGGGCCGCCGCAAGTCAAGCAGCAGCCCAAGCTAACTTGGAACCGCGTGTCGCCATTTGACATCTGGTTCACCCCAGGCGTCGCGGATATCGAAAATGCGAACGTTATCGAAAAGCTGCGGGTTACGCGAAGCGAACTGAATGATCTCCTTGACCTTCCCGGTTACAATCAGAGCGAGATTTTGGCCGTGCTCGACGAGTTCGGCCGTGGGGGGCTCTACGACAACTGGGACACCACTGACGCGGAGCGCAGCGTACTGGAGAGCCGGGAAAACCCAGCTTGGAATAGGTCGGGAATGATCTCGATGATGGAGTTCAACGGCAACATCCAGGGCCGCATGCTCCAAGACTACGGCATGGTCGTACCAGATCAGCTGCGCGATTATCACGTCCAAATCTGGATTATTGGTTCCCACGTCATCAAGTGCCATCTGAGCCCATCTCCGCGTCAGCGTCATCCGTATTTCATCACTTCGTTCGAGAAAGTTCCAGGGACGCCCGTCGGCAACGGGCTGACGGACCTTCTTGCCGACCTGCAAGAAGCTAGTAACGCTACTCTGCGATCGTTGATTAACAACATCTCGATCGCGTCGGGACCTCAAGTTGTCGTGAACGACGACATGCTCGCGCCAGAAGAGAATGGGGAGGACCTTTACCCATGGAAGCGCTGGCACGTCCGCTCGGACCCGATGACGAGCAGCTCGAAACAGCCGATCAGCTTCTTCATGCCGAGCAGCAATGCCCAGCAGCTGATGCAGGTCTACGAACAGATTGTGAGCATTGCGGACGACGTATCGGCGATCCCGAAATATGTCGGTGGGCAGGGTGGTGGTGGTGCGGGCAGGACCGCCTCGGGCCTAGCGATGCTGATGGGCAACGCTTCGAAAATTCTTCAAACCGTCAGTGCAAACATCGATCGCGATGTGATCGAAGGCACGATGTTGCAGCTGTTCGATTTGCTTATGCTGACCGATACGAGCGGCCTGCTGACTGGCGAAGAACGTGTAACGGTGCAGGGTGTGAACGTCGCGATCCAGCGCGAGACGCTGCGCCAGCGCCAGATCGAGTTCTTGACGGCGACGAACAACCCGACCGACCAGAAGATCATGGGGATCAAGGGCCGTGCCGTTGTGCTCCGCTCCGTGTCCACAACGATTGGTATGCCGGGTGAAGAGATCGTCCCGTCGCAAGACGAGATCGACAAAATGGCCCAGGACGAGAAGCAGCAGGCCCAGAACGGCGGCGGCGAGATCGACGCGGCAGTTCAGAAGGCGGTTGTCAAGGGCGTCGAAGCGGGCGTCCAGCGCATCACCACCGAGCTGACCGCCGGCCGGCTGGCGATGACCGAAGGCATGAGCGAAGGACCGCCGGCGCACGTCGGCACCCCGGGCACCGGGCCGACCCAGAACGCCACGAACAACCCGGGCATGGACCTGGGCCAGCAGCCGCACCCCAACGACGGTACACAGCAGCGCGCGGCGCAGGCACAGGGCAATCAGCCCAGCCAGCTGTCGCAATCGATGGGTCCGCAGACGCATTTGACCGGAAGTCAACCCGGTAAAGGCGCGATGCCCGTGACCGGGGGCGTAGGCTAATGGCCGGGACCCTCAAAACAGTGATCGTGCTCGCGGGTCCGACCGGACCTACAGGAACCATGAAGGGTGTTAACATCTGGACTGGCATGAGCGGACTTTCTGGCGGACATGCGACGTGGCTTCAATACACCGGAGGCAAAGGGCCGAGCGGTATACTCGAGCGCGTCTATCCGCTGGCGGCAGACGGCGCCGGTTTTACCGGCGCCCACAAGACTGTGTTCATTTCGGGCTACGTCGGCCCGACCGGCTCTTAAGGACATTTTAACGGACCTAAGACACTCTCATGAGCATGTTCACCGATTTTGGTGAGGCCAGTATAAAACTGACAGGGGACTATCATGGTTGGGACCATTCTTTCGAGCCGAAACTACGATCGCAATATGCTTGGCAACGTCCTCGGACAAGTCGTAGCAGTCATCAACAACGGCTCCGTTGGAGGTCCGACTGGGGCCACCGGCCCGACCGGCGCCGCGGGGTCGACCACTGGCTCCACGGGCAACACCGGTAACACCGGGCCGAGCGGCCTCGCATCCGGCCCGACTGGTAACACCGGCCCGACTGGGCAGGCTGGCACCGGCCTCACTGGCCCGACTGGCCCCACAGGTAACACCGGCAACACCGGAACGACTGGCCCGACGGGCTTCAGCCCGGCGACTGGCCCGACTGGCCCGACTGGCGCCGCGTTCACTGGCCCCTCTGCAGCTCCGACTGGCCCGACCGGCGCCAACGGCTTCACTGGCCCGACCGGCGTGCAAGGCCCGTCCGGTGTCGCTGGACCGACCGGTGCGACCGGGCCGACCGGGCCGACAGGTACCGTTGTCGTGACCTTCATCCCGCCCACTGCCGATCCGCACGTTCTCCACGCGGTTTGGAACAACGCGGGTGTCCTCACTGTTTCGGCCGGCTAATAGGAGGCTGAAATGGCTGTAGTTATTCCCGCATCACCGCGAACCCCGATCATTCAAAATCGGGTGTTCGGCGTCGAGATCGCACCCGCTCCCCCGCAATTTGTGGGAACGGGCCCGACTGCCCCCATCGTGGCGGGCGACACCTACGACGACAGCACGATCCCGGCCATCCTGAAACAGGTGGTCGACCTGATCAACACCAAGAACATCCCCGGTGCTTTAGGACCGACGGGTGTGGCGGGTGCTCTTACCACCGCGACCGCAACAGGTCCGACCGGCGCGACCGGGCCCGCGGGCCCGCGACAGGCTCCGACTGGACCAACCGGCGTCACCGGCCCGGCCAACTCGAACATCTCTGGCCCCAAGTTGCCTACTGGCAACACCGGCAACACCGGCAACACCGGCAACACCGGCCCGCTGGGTGCGACGGGACCGCAGAAGGGTCCCACCGGACAAACGGGTCACGCGCAGACCACCGCGCCGACTGGCCCGACTGGTGCCTCGACCGGCCCGACTGGACCGAACGGTGTGAACCCGACCGGCGCAACCGGACCGACTGGCCTTACCGGCGGCACCGGCAAGAAAGGCGAATGGCAGGGCCCGTTGGGTCCGGCTTCCGGCCTCTGGATACCCCCGAGCGTCGACCCCGGGATCGCTGGCGCCGTTTGGAATGCCAACAATGGCACTGGGATCGCGAGCATGACGGGCCAAGGATATACCGGCGTGACGGGCTTGACTGGCACGAACCAAACGGGCATCTTCTACGGCATCACCGGAGCGTGGCTCAAAATCTCGTCCGGTGGACCTAGCATCAACCGTTAATCTTCCCCTGAACCCCAACTCAGGACTGCTCTATGTCTTTATCCCAAGTCGAGCGAACGCAGCGCTTTCGCGTGCGTAACCCGGTATGGCATCGGGTCTATGACCGCAATTATAATCTCAAAAAGAAATACGGGATCACGACCGAAGAGTGGAACGATCTTTTCACGGCGCAGGGCCATGCCTGTGCTGTGTGTGGGTCAACGACACCGGGCGGCAGATATTGGCACACTGATCATGCTGGTCCCCTCCCGTGCAGGCGATCTGATATTCGGGGTATTCTCTGTCTTGGATGCAACCATGCGGCGGGGAAAGGCGGGATAGCGGATGTTCTTCGGCTACGCGCGCTCGTCAAATATCTGGAGGAGCACCTGTGAAACCATCTCTTTGCCTAAACATGATCGTCCGGAATGAGGGCGCGCGGATCGAACGCGCTCTCGTCTCCGCTCTCCCCTATGTCAAGGCCGTCGCCATTCTCGACACCGGGTCCACCGACGATACTGTCGCAGTAATCACCCGGGTCTGTGCCGAGTTCGATGTGCCGGTGATGATCGGTCACGGGACATTCAAAGACTTCTCCACGGCGCGCAACGACGCTTATGCACTCGCCCAGATGCACCGGAAGCACCAATCACTGCCTTGGTGCCAGTTCGCGCTCATGATGGACGCGGACATGCAGCTGGAAGTCACGGACCCCAAGGCCTTCGATTTGCTGCTCAACGCCAGCGTCACCGCGCTCAATCTGTGGCAGACCGGCGGCTCCGTCACCTACGCGAACACCCGCATCATCAATCTCGACTGGCCAAAGAACCCCTACCGCGGGGTCACGCACGAATATATCGACGTGCCGACCAACGGTGTCGTCGAAGGCGCCCGGTTCATTGACCATGCCGATGGCGCCAATCGCACCGACAAACTCCCGCGCGACATTGCGTTGCTCGAGCAGGGCCTGATTGACGAGCCGAACAACAGCCGCTACATGTTTTATCTCGGGAACACGTACAAGGATAGCAACCGTCCGGATGACGCGATCCGGATGTATCGGCAGCACATCGCGCTGGGTGCCTGGGACGAAGAGGCCTACTTCGCGCAGTTCATGATTGCCGAGTGCGAGCGCGACATGGGGGACACCGATGCCTACGTCGCCTCAATGCTCGAGGCCTACAACATGCGCCCACGCCGCGCCGAGCCACTCCACTCGCTCGCTATGCACTTCCGAGAAAAAGATAAGCCACATGTCGCCCTCACCTTCGCAAAACGCGCTCTCGCAATCCCACGGCCAAATGATTTCCTTTTCGTCAACGATTTTGTTTATTCTCATGGTGCTCGCTACGAGTATTCGATCGCGGGATTTTACGACGAGACAGAGCGCCCAGGCACGTTTCCGATTACGGACGCTCTCGCGCTTGATCCAGCGTGCCCAGAAAACCTCCGATGGAGCTGCAAATCGAACCTCTTCTGGCATCTCGAGCCACTGAGCCGATACTGCACGTCGTTCGCGCCGAAGCGCCTCGAGCTGCCGCTGCCAGACGGCTACACCGCGATGAACCCATCGGTGGAGGAGTGCAACGGCAAAATCCTCTGCAACATTCGCGCGGTCAACTACGTCATGGACGACATGGGCCGCTACATCATCAAAAACAGTGGCAAGACCTGTCACGAAGACACCATCGACACACGGAACTTCCTCGTGAAGTTAGGCGAAGACCTGCGCATCAAGCACCGTGCCGAAATCCTGTGGGACCGTCCCGAAGCCAAGTACGACATGGTGCTCGGGCTCGAGGACATGCGGCTCTACCGACACAAGGGCGACCTGTGTTATATCGCCTGCGCGCGCGAGCAGTGTGTGACCGGGATGCCCCAGCAAATCCGCGGGCGCCTCGTCCGCGACAGCGCCAACGACACGTTCGTGCACACGCGAGACATGGAAATCCTGACCGACGAGCACTCGATCGAGAAGAACTGGATGCCGATCGGCACCGGACACGACTTCGTGTATCGACTTGATCGCATCCGTCATCAGGATGGCACCGAGACGAAAAAAACGAGCAGCCGATATGTCGGAGAGATCAGCGGTGGATCGCAGGCTATTCCTTTCAAGGGAGGCTACATGGCCGTGGTCCATGAGGCTTCCGTCAACCCGAACAGCGGCAAGCGGACTTACTGGCATCGCTTTGCGTGGTTCACCAAGGAAATGGAGTTCAAGCGCCTCAGCATCCCCTTCGTCTTCTTCGATCGACAGATCGAGTTCTGCACCGGGCTCTGCTACCACCCCAATCACAAAGATTTGATCCTGTCCTTTGGTGTCCGCGACGCGGAAGCCTGGGTCGCAACTGTGGCCGTCGAAGAGGTGGCCCGAATGACGTACAAATTCCATGAGAACTAAGATCGTCACGGCCTATGTACCGATCCCGAACCACCCGCGCACCGCCGCCGAATATGGCGAGCTGGGAGAAAAACTCAGCGGCGTCCCGGTGCGGAAGAAGGCTTTCTACCAGCACCCCGCGGACCTGTGGATGATGAAATACATCAACGGGCTTCCGTTCGTGCCGGCGTCGTCGAAGCACGACAACCCGAGCAAAAACACGCTCGCCTACCACGCTGTCAACCACCAGAAGACGTCATGGCTGGTCCAGGCCTCGAACGAGGACCCGGAGGCCGACGTGCTCGTGTGGGTCGACTACGGCATCTTCCGACTGCCGGGGGTCAACAATCAGGCCATCTATGAGTTCATGGAGAAGGTCGATGACAAAGCCATCTACGCGCCCGGCTGCTGGGACCGACCTCAGGTGGTTGAGAGCGCTTATCCTTGTTGGCGGTTCTGCGGATCGATGCTCGCCGTCCCGAAAAAACAGGTCGATGCCTTCGACTACGCTTGCCGCGTTGCTGCGCGCAAACACATTTCTTCGACGAAGAACGTCGAGTGGGAAGTCAACACCTGGGCGCGCGTCGAAGCACAGGGCAAGCTGAAATTCAAGTGGTATAAGGCTGATCACGACGTCAGCATGTTCAACAATCTGGAGTTAGTGTAATGATCCTGTATCTGGAGAACCATCATGAGTGTTGAGTATTTAGAGAGCCTGTTTACACGCTTTGGCACTGATAAAGGGACGTGGGGCTACACGGCCTATTATGCCACGGCGATGGAAGCACGTCGCTTTGACGTCAAGGCAGTCCTCGAGGTAGGCATCTGCGGCTATCGCGACATTCCGAACAACGTAGTCGGCGCCAGCCTCTTCGTGTGGCGGGAGTATTTCCCCAACGCTGAGATTTACGGCATCGACAACGACAGCCGGTTCATCTTCAATGACCAGCCGCGCATCCACACCGCGCTGGCCGACGCCTACGACGTGGCGTCTTTGTCAATGGCCTTGATCGACTTCAATGTCGGCCGGCCGTTCGACATGATCGTCGACGATGCCGTCCACGACCCCGAGCCGCAGCTCCATCTGGCGAACATGCTGACCCCGGCGCTGGCCAAGGGTGGCCGCTATTTCATTGAGGAAGCCTGCCCCTACAAGCTGAACGAGCCCTACGAGAAATGGCTCAGCCACCGGATCAACCTCGCTGGCGAGATCACGGGTATTCACGCTTGCGTGACCCCGAAGCCCGAGGAGCTGATGATCCTTATTAAGTAGTTTTTAAGCAGAAAGCCTCAGGGTCCCTCCATCAGCTAATCCTAGCGATGGAGGGCCACATGGCCGCGTTTTTGAAGAAGAATGAGAAAGCCGCCGACTTCGCCAAGGGTGGCACCACCCCGATGTTCGGCAAGGGCGATCGCACCACGACCGCTCCGAGCGATGCCGCTGGCACCGCGACCCCCGGCGAGACGTACAAGGACCCCGAAAATAGCGGGGACAAGTTCGCCAAGGGCGGCTCGACCAAGATGTTCGGCTACGAAGGCGCCGTTCCCGCGTCCGCTGGTCAAACCGGCGCGCGCTAATGGCCGCGATCAGCCCCATGGGCCCCGCGATCCGGAAGATGGCGCCGAAGATCGGCAACGTCTCCAAGGTCGGTGAAACGGGCGCAGCTCCGAAGCCCCGCGGTATTCCCAAAAAGAATACCCGGGACTACGGCAAAGGCGTGCCGCAAGTGGCCTCCCCCGCATCACCCCCTGCCGATCCCTTCGGCATGACGACTGGCTCTGCGAACGAGCTGGGAGGCATCTGATGTTCAAGAAGCACATGACACCGCTCAAGGTCGGGGGCTCTAAGCCCAGCGCCCTCGACAACACGCCCGACAAGGGCTCCAGCCAGCGCGAGCTGCCGGGAGCAGCCACCGGTGGTGGACCCGCATCATTCCAGTCCTACGGCAAAGCAACCCCAATGGCTCAGCCGGCCCCAGCGAACACCGACCTTGGGTCGGGAAGCTGGTCGGGCGACGGGATCGCATGACGCCGACAGCCGTACTCGCCCAATGTGCCCTTCGCCTTCGCGCTGCCAGCCCGAAGGACTGGGACGCTTTTGTCGAAGTTTTCGACGCCTATTCAACCGAAATTACTGTGGCAGTAGTGAGCGCGCCACAGGATCAAGTCCTCGTCGCTCAAGGAAAAGCCCAGGCGTTTCTGCACCTGCTTGACACGTTCAGATACTGCCAGCTTCGCGCCCAACCGCCAGCTAAACCGCCCTCTGCGCCTGTAACAGGCCCATAGCGCAAACACGGAGTTACGCATATGCCATCTGAGAACCAGCAACTCGCCGACGGTTCAATCGATCCGAACGTCCGCATCCCCGAACACGTCAAAGCCGCTGCCGCCAATGTGGATAAACTCCATGAACAGTTTTATCCGAAGGACCCCAACCAGTCGGCTGCTCCCCTCAAGGAAGCTATCCCACAACCAGATCAAGCTGCGCCGGACCCTGCTCTTGCGGCGGCTGCGGCAGCTCAAGCCGAAGCCGATCGCGTAGCCGCTGAGAAAGCTGCCGCGCAGGCACAAACTCAGAACACCGCGGCCGTGGCGCAACCGGCCGACAACGACGTCTCTGCCGACGCATGGAAGCATCGCTTCCTGTCGATGCAGGGTCGCTTCAACGCCCAGGTCAAGGCCAACGGCGCCATGGAGGAGCAGATGCGCCAGCTCGCGCGCGAGCTGATGACCACGCAGTCGCTCCTTGCTGCCGCCCAGCAAGCCCCGCCTCTGGAGCAAAATAGTCGTCGTGATCACGGAAAGTTGATCACGGAAGAGGACCGAAACACCTACGGCGACGACTTCTTGGACGTCGCGCAGCGGGCTGCACGGGCCGCAATTGCCCCCGAATTGGAAGATTTGAGGGCCCAAAACCAGTCCCTGCAAAAGACCGTAAACTCTTCTGTCAAAAGGGATTTGTTCGCTTCGGTTGCCCAGACGATCCCGAACTGGCGCCAGATCAACGCGACCACCCAGTGGAAAGCGTGGCTGGCTTTACGGAATATTTACACAGGCGAGGTACGACAACAGATATTGAACAAGGCACTCAGCGGCGCAGATGCCCCGAAGATCGTCGCTTTGTTCAAAGACTTCCTCGCGGAAGCAAACGCCACGGGCTCGTACAATCCAGCGCCGCAAGAGCGACAGCAGCAAGACCCTAATCTTGTTCCTCCTCGCCAAGCAGCAGTCTCTCTGGACACGTTAGCAGCTCCTGGCAGGGCAAGGCCGGCACCCGGTGATACAGGGATGCCCGCGAACAAGCCAACTTACACCCGCGCACAAATCAGCAAATTCTACGATGATAGTCGCAAGGGGCTCTATGCCGGTCGTGAAGACCTGTATCGCGCCACCGAAGCCGACCTCACCGCGGCACAAGCTGAAGGGCGCATCCGAGGTTAATCCCGGGGCTTGTCGCATCAACGATCGAAAGCCCCCAACGTTCGAGGGCTTTCGCTATGTCCATTCCTTCAGCAGGTTTTCCCGGCGCAACTGCCGGCTCCTCGCCCGCGATCTACCCAGTAGGTAGCTCGGGCAACAACCTCCAAGCCACCGGTTTCATTCCCGAAATCTGGTCTGGCAAGCTGGTTGAGAAATTCTATGCCTCGACCGTCCTGGCCGCGATCTCGAACACCGACTACGAAGGTGAGATCAAGAACAAGGGCGATCGCGTCAAAATTCGTACGAAGCCGACCATCTCCATCCACAACTACGACAGCGACGGTTTGCTCGGTCTTGACCGACCGACCGGCGGCACCGTCGAGCTGTACATCGGGAACGGCAAGTACTTCTCCCTGATCCTCGACGACGTCATGGAAATTCAGTCGGACCTGAATATCCTGTCGATGTGGTCGGACGACGCTGCGCAGCAGCTCAAGATCACCGTTGACAGCGACGTCCTCTCGGGCATCGTCGGCAACATGGTCGCTGCCAACCAGGGTCTGACCGCTGGTGCGATCACCGGCAACATCAACCTCGGCGTTCAAGGCACCCCGCTCTCGGTCGTGTCGAAGAACCCCGGCGTGGGTGACATCGAAATCTTGGACGTGCTGATGCGCATGGGCCAAGTGCTCGACGAGCAGAACATCCCCGAAGTCGGGCGATGGGTTGTCATGCCGTCCTGGGCGGGCCGCATGATCAAGCAGTCGGAACTTCGTCAGGCCTATCTGTCTGGCGACAGCGTCTCGATGCTGCGCAACGGCCGCCTCGGCATGGTCGATCGTTTCACGATCTACGTGTCGAACTTGCTGCCGAACAACAGCACCGACAGCGCGCAGTTCAACTCTGGTGAATGGCCGTTCTTCGCTGGCCATGCTCACGGCCTTACGTTTGCATCGCAAATCTCAAAAGTTGAGACGTTGCGTTCCGAGCTGACCTTCGGTCAGATTTTGCGCGGCCTGCAGGTATACGGATATCAAATCGTCGATGGCAAGGCACTCGTTCAGGCCCAGGTGACGCCGAACTCGTAAGGGTTCCTCAAGCGTCTTCTGACAATATTCAAAGGTCCCGGGGACAGTCCCCGGGGCCTTTTTTATGGGGTCTGAAATGAAACTCGCTCTAGAAGTTTGGTCCTCCAGCGATAATCGCCACGAACGTCACTTCTTCATCAAGGACGGGCAGGGCGCCTCCTATCAGGACGGTCGCTACGTCATGGGCTACAATCCCGAGATCGTGAGCGACGAGAAAATGCAAGCTATCCTCACCATCCTCGGCTTCGACGTCGTCGCTTCCTAACGTTTTCTTAAGCGTGCTGTTCTAGCTCTGATCCTGAAGAAAACGGGGTTTGCGCCATGAACAGCACGCTGCAGACGATTACGGACTACATTAACGACAGCCGCGTTCTGCTTCAGGACACGCTGATCCCGTATCGCTATCAGGATGCCGATCTTGTCACGGCCATGAACGTCACCCTCCTCGAGGGCCGCCGGCTGCGCCCCGACCTTTTCGTCTATCACCGACTTGTGACCGGACAATCCGACGTCCAGTCCCTGATCGGCAATGACGGGACGCAGATCAACATCGAGCCCCAGTTCAGGCTCGGGTTCCTCTACGGCATGATCGCACACGCCCTGATGCGCGATCAGGAAGACATTCAGGACGAGCGCGCTGGCGCATACCAGAAGATGTTTGCTGATACGTTGCTCGGCGTCCGCCCGACCCCGATCTCGCTCGCACAGGGGGGCTAACCGATGCCGATCCAGAAACAAGACCTCCGTCAAATCATGCTTCAAGCCGAAGTCAAGCTGGTCGGCGTGTCTGAAAAGGCACTCCTGGCTGAGCTGTTCGACGTGCTGAGCGAGTTCTTCAATGACAGCTCGTGCTGGACCGAACTCGTGACCATCCCCTATCAGGCCAACGTGCAGAGCTATTCTGTCAACGTTCCGGAAGGGCAGATCATCCGGCTCGAGAACGTGACCGACTGGGGTCCGACCATCCCGCTCCTACCGACCCAGGCGATCCCGCCCGGCACGCCGGCGCCGTTGTTCGTCAGCGCGGTGATGCCGATCCACGGTACTGTCACAGTAAAGAATATTCCGGACACCAACGGGTACTATCAGGCCCAGTTTGTCTGCAACACGGCGCTCCCGACCGGCCGCGACATGGTGCCGATCGCGCCGCACTGGGTGCTCCCCATCTGGCATCTCGGCATTCTCGACGGCCTGCTCGGCAAAATGATGACCTCGCCGAACAAGAGCTACAGCAACGCGCAGCAGGGCGCCTATCACCTCAAGCGCTTCCGCGACGCCATCGCGCGCGCACGCATTTCTAAACTGAAGGCGAATACTGTCGGAGCCCAG